>LXNI01000453.1_pt1 | contig 47158 bp, 35 predicted proteins | sample 809091 | NCBI WGS metagenome assembly LXNI01 (sample SAMN04870527, study PRJNA318959) | sponge metagenome | biome: 01000161; feature: marine sponge reef; material: water | host: Sarcotragus foetidus | place: Greece: Milos, Mediterranean Sea | collected 2013-05-29 | depth 5-7 m
AACCGTTCGGATGCATAGCCTCACGTCACCTTCTTAGCCTGCGCACGAAGGACAGATGATGCAGACTCAGCCTCGTCGAAGGCATTCTTCGTGACAGCGGCCTGGTGGATCACTGGCCCTCTCTATGCGACAAGACCGCGAAGTAGTTCGTCGCATCAATGGGCGTGACAGGGAGTATGTTCTCTTCCAGCTACTCGCCAGCGAACCTAACGTATGCCGCCGACCATGAGCGCAAATGAGCATCAGACAGTCTATTCAGCATTGGAATTCCGGGCGCGGTTTAATGGGTTCGCAAGGGTTGTTGCAGCCCTATTCCCCCGGTCTGCGGCGAGGGCGACACCTACATTGACTGAGCAGAGCGGGTACATCTATTTGCTGTATCTGACAACAACAAAAAGCACGCTATAAAAAGAAACAGCGAGGTCAAGACTTAATCAGAAGATAGACTTCTTCTCGAATATTCCTTACTCCTAATTATTGTCTTTTGCAATAGACGATCTTTGTCTTCTGCGGATGCAACCTCAACCTGTTTCACGCCTCTGCACCCCCAACGCCTCCACAGCTTTTTACGTGACATATCACAATACGGATACCCTCCTAAATCGCACCTCTCAGGGTCACCATTGAACAGATCCCCGAAAAAACAATCAACTCAGAGAGCCAGACAGGAAAGTGGCCACATCTTGGACATCTCATGTGGATGGCATCAATTCTGCAAGCCAGTACGTTCACTCCGCCACAGAATGTGACTCTTGGAGAGATGAACCTAGCACCTCGGGATCGACAATTTTCTCCGAAGATTGCTCGGCAGTCAATCCGGCTAGAAAATTTTTCTGAAAAACCAGAATCCCTATTACTCCGCCTACAATTCCAATATCTGCCACGTTGAAGATGGGAAAAAACGACAGGTATGTATCCCCGATCAACGGGACAGAGGAAGGTAATCGACCGTGCCAAACGTCGAAATGAATAAAATCAACAACCCTCCCCTGGAAAAAGGGAGCGTAGTCAAACACCATTCCATAGAAAAGACGGTCAATAATATTACCCGAAGCTCCACCGAGTATGCACGCTAGGCTGACCGTGTACGGTAGATAACCAGTCCGTACACGCAACATATAGACCGTTATCATCGCAGCAGCTATAAGCGAAAAAACTGTGATCAATCCCGCCGGACCGAAAGTAATCCCGAAAGCCATTCCAGGATTTTCCGTGTACGTAAACTTGAGCCAGTCGCCCAAAAGATTGATCGCCCCAAGATGACCAGTGTCCATATTGAGCCGCACTATCAGCTTTGTCGCCTGATCCAGTACCAATACTCCGGCGACAATCCAAAACAATCGCATGCGACAGACTAGCGTTTTTGCTTTAGTTTGGCCTCAATAGAGATCTCCGTATGGGGTACCGCCTCAAGTCGCTCTTTCGATATGGGATTACCCGTCACCCTACACACCCCGTATGTTCGGTTCTCAATACGTTCAAGGGCGCGATCCAGGTAGCCAATGTACTTTTGCTGACGTGCCAGCATCAGGTACAACTTTTCGCGTTCCATTGCATCAGTTCCGGCATCAGCCATATGAAAACTGTAGGCAGAATCACTCTCCGATTGCTCGCGCGAGTCTTTGATCTGGGCCTGCATTCGTTTGACCTCCTCGATCGCGTTTCCGCGCTTATCAAGAAGCAATGCACGGAAATGGGCTAGTAAACTGTCGTCAAAAGGGGTCTCTGGACGGCTATCTTTAGTCTCAGATGCCGCTCGGGTTGCTTTCTGGGCATTCATGGTAAAAAATACTCTGCTTTTATACGAGAGATACTCATATCAACCGGTTCACTCCGATGGTAACCGACTCCTTGCCAATACTGAATCGTTCGACACACTCTCCCGCGGGAAATTGAGCCGATTTCAACGTAACTGCCAGCGTTTCGTTTCTCACATGCTCAGCATACAGTTCTATCGCCTTGGACAGAATGCCTGTCGCATTGTACTCGATATGAATTCGGTCTGTAACATTAAATCCGGCGGCCTTTCTGAGATTCTGGAGTCTGTTGATACTCTCACGCACCAGCCCTTCATGCAGCAACTCCTCAGTAATCACTGTATCCATTGCAACCGTATATCCCCCCTCCTGTCCCACTAGCCAACCTTCAATTCCCTCGGTTACGATCTCAATATCCCCCGGCTGTAAGTCCAGGTGAAATCCATCTCCGGTGATCGTTAATGATTCACCCGCTGCATATCCCTCGAGCTGTTTCGCTTCCAAAGCTAAAATCGCTTTTTTAACTTTGGGCATATGACGTCCGGCTCTACGGCCCAACTGGCGAAAGTTCGGACGTGCCTTTCGCCATACAATGTTACTGGAAGCATCAACGTATTCCATGGTTCGTGCATTCACCTCGTCCAAAATGATCGAGGCAACCGGAGCGACCATGTCTTTCGTACATTTTTTATCTACGACCACCAGTACACGACCTACCGGTTGACGAATATTCAACTTCGCCTGGTTGCGCAACCCCAGTACTATTGACGAAACCACCTGGGCTAGCTTCATTCGCATCTCCAATGAAGCGTCTACTAGGGCCTCATCCTTTTCTGGAAATATTGCCAGATGAACGGACTCGGCTGCACCCTTAAGATTTATGACAAGCTGCCGATAGAGCCATTCACTGTAGTGCGGAGCAATCGGAGCCATGAGACGCGTGAGCGTTTCAAGACAGGTCTGCACCGTATGATATGCTGCCCATTTGTCGACATCTGATTCGGAAGGTAGTTTGGCCTTTGCACTCCAGAATCGTCTTCTAGACCTGCGGATATACCAGTTGGATAGATCCTCTACAAAATCTTCAACAGCGCGCGCTGCCCTCGTGGGATGATAATCTGTTAGCGCTATGTCCGCGAATCCAGCTGTAGACTGTAACCGGCTCAATATCCATCTGTCCAATTCCGGACGTTCGGCTATCGGAGGAGCTGCTTCTGCACTCGTGAAACCATCAATATTGGCGTAAGTGGCAAAAAAACTGTAGACATTTGTCAGAGTACTGAACAGTTTCCGCTCCACCTCCTTCACACCGGTGAGACTGAACTTGAGATCTTCCCACGGCGGTGAATTGCTCATCATGTACCATCTTACCCGATCCACCCCATGCTCTTCTATCACCGCGAAAGGATCCAGTGCATTGCCTCGGGTCTTGGACATCTTCTCACCCTTAGCATCCAACAGCAGTCCATTCACAACACAGTTGCGGAATGAGACACTATCCATAACCAAGACAGCTATCGCATGTAGCGTATAGAACCAACCCCGCGTCTGGTCTACACCCTCAGCAATAAAATCCGCGGGAAAGCTTCTCTCAAACGCCTCTTTGTTTTCGAACGGATAATGCCATTGAGCAAATGGCATAGCCCCCGAATCAAACCATACATCAATCGTCTCCGGTACCCGGCGCATCTTTCCTCCGTCCGACCCGGTCCACGTAAGCTCATCTACAAACGGTCGGTGCAAATCAATATCCTCATCTCTGGCCGGCAGTTGATCCCCACACCGTTCACGTAACTCCTGAATTGAGCCGATCACTTCAATGATACTCGGATCACGATCAGACACCCACACAGGAAGTGGAGTACCCCAGAAACGCTGACGACTAAGCGCCCAGTCTACATTGTTGGACAACCACTCTCCGAATCGCCCCTGTCCAATAGAGTTGGGTTGCCAACCAATAGTCTCGTTGAGTTCCACCAACCGATCACGAATTGCCGTTGTGCGGATAAACCAACTTTCCACTGGGTAACTCATAAGCGGCGTGCCCTTACGCCAATCATGTGGATAGTTATGCACATAGCTATCGTGACGGTGCAAGAGCCCACGCCCTCGTAGATCCCGGATGATATGTATGTCTGCCTCCTTGAACCAGAGCCCACCCACAAGAGGCACGTTCGGAAGAAATTTACCCCGCAGATCAATTGGATTCAATACTGGAAATCCATGAGATTTTCCGACTACATAGTCATCTGCACCAAAAGCGGGAGCTATATGTACTATCCCCGTGCCATCCTCCGTCGACACAAAATCGCCCGCAACTATCCGCCAGGCATCGTGGCCTTGGTCTTTGAAGAAACTGAAGAGCGGCTCGTAACGCTCCCCCACAAGCTCACTCCCGCTCAACGTGCCGGTTATCTCGTAGTCTTCACGTAGCATTTCCAGTCGAGCCCGGGCCAAAATCAGTTCTGATTCCGGGAAAGAGGCACAACGAACCGAGACGTACTCAATGTCCGACCCCACCGCTAGAGCTGTATTAGAAATGAGCGTCCAGGGAGTAGTCGTCCAGGCAAGCAAGTACGTATCAGGCCGATCAAGTGAACTGAACCGAACTGTCACACTGGGATCTTGAACTTCTCTGTAGCCCAGGCTCACTTCATGTGAGCTCAAAATCGTGCCGGATCCCGGACTGTACCAATGAATCTTATGTCCCTTATAGAGGAGCCCCTTCTCGTAAATTTTCTTGATTAACCACCATTCGGTTTCGATATATTTTGTTTCGAACGTCACGTAGGGGTTATCCAAGTCCACCCAGTAACCCATCTGACGTGTCAGTTCGTCCCACTCCTCTTTATAGATCAATACACTCTCACGGCACTTCTGATTGAACTTTGCCAAACCGTAGCGCAGAACGTCCTCGCGTCCATCGAGATTGAGAGCTTTCTCGACTTCAATCTCGACAGGTAACCCATGCGTATCCCAACCCGCCTTACGCTCAACGAGGCATCCCTTCATTGTATGGTACCTGCAGAACACATCCTTTATGGTCCGGGCCATCACATGGTGAATCCCCGGGTGTCCATTTGCGGTGGGAGGGCCTTCATAAAAGGTGTACGTAGGTGCTCCCGTACGTGCCTGAATACTCTTCTCGAAGATACGCGCAGATTCCCACCAATCACGAATCTGTTGCTCAATAATCTGGGCGTCAATACGCCGAATTTCCTCAAAACGCTGCATGCCCTTAGAGCTTGAAAGCAAGCGCGCTGAACGAATCTTTAGCGTTCTTGTTCGACTACCGGACTGAGTGCATACCCTAGTTCCAACCTGCCTCCTTACGACACACCTGTTTTGGATGTCACTACTGCTGGAGCATTGCGCTACCGCCAACGATTTGCGCTATATGCACTTATTTGTTTTTTGCTGAGCGAAGGATCAACATCTCTACTAACGTCCCACAAAGCCTGAGAATGCGAGTGGTGCGTACCTGAGAGATTTGGTTTATTCTTTATTACTCACCGTGACTGATCTTCATGGAAAGATACAACCATATCCGACATGATTGCAGTGAGCTTCGGCTCTGCGATGCCCGCCGCCGCCAAAACCTCTTCAAGCGTAACAGGCTGAAGCGTATCCGGGAAACACTCATCAGTGATAATACCAATAGCCATCACGCGTAAGTCCATATGTCTTGCAACAGTCACCTCCGGCGTTGTAGACATACCTACCACATCCGCACCTATAGTACGCAGAAATCTATACTCTGCCTTTGTTTCCAGGTTGGGACCCAACACAGATACATATACTCCCTCGTGGAGCTTGATTGCATGCTTATCTGCGATCTGCTTCGCGCGAACTCGCAGCTCTACATCGTACGGTTCACTCATATCAGGGAATCGTGGTCCCCACGCATCCACATTTGGCCCAACAAGCGGATTGACTCCTTGCAGATTGATGTGATCCGAGAGTAGCATCAACTCGCCGCGGCGATATGCTGGATTCATACCACCACAGGCAGTAGATATAAGCAGGCACTCGATGCCCAGGCAGGCCATCACACGGATAGGAAAAGTGACCTCTCTAGCACTATACCCTTCGTACACATGCATCCGCCCTTGCATACATACAACTGGAACACCCTCCAGAGTACCAATAAGCAGGCGACCCCGGTGAGATTCTACCGTTGAAACCGGGAAATGCGGAAGCGAATCATACGGTATGGCATGCTGAACATTAATTCTTTCGGCTAATTTTCCTAGACCGGTACCTAGTATCAAGCCAATCCTGGGCTTAAAATCCGTAACTGCACGCACAATCGCTACCGCGGCATCTACCCGTTCCACCTGTGTCTTGGAATCTGGAATGTCTGTCTCCATCTAATTAATTGGATTATATATCAACTATCGCCGATGCCCAAACAGCGCAGAACCAACCCGCACGTGTGTGGCCCCTTCCTCTATTGCGATTTCATAATCCCCACTCATGCCCATCGAAAGGTGCTGACAGCCTAAGTGCACATACCTAGACTGTATACTCCGCAGTAGACGAAATTCCTCTCGTACCTTGCGAGCATCTGGGGAAGCCAAAGTCATCAATCCAGTCAGTCGTATATGTTCGAGACCATTCAGCTGCGCCATAAACTCATCAACCAATGGCGGGTGCAGACCGAACTTAGAATCTTCTCCAGACACATTTACTTGCACGAAACAGGGCAGTACGCGCTCCGCTTGTTCAGCGTGGCGATTTAGCGCCCTGGCCAGACGTAAGCTGTCCAATGCGTGAAACTCCCGTGCGTGTGCCACAACATGACGTGCCTTGTTGCGCTGCAGATGTCCGATCATATGCCAATTGGCTGTCGGGAAAAGCGGTGCCTTAGCAACCAGCTCCTGTACTTTATTTTCTCCAAAGTCCATAAGCCCAGCCTCCAATGCTGCTTGTACAATTTCAGGAGGCCAGGTCTTGGTAACAGCAACGAGCGTTATCTCCTCAACATCGCGCCCGGCACAATGGCAGGCCCGAGCAATGCGTTCTTGAACTTGATTGACCCTTTCGGATATCTGGTGCATTATGCCACACTATACTACCGATCAACCCTCTGCACGCAATACAGAGAGAGTCGACCGATCATAAATGCTCCTGCTGCCCAAGAAACCAACCGTTACGGTTAAAGCAATGACCACAGCAATAACCAACAATATGGACTGCCCTGAAATTCTCAATGGAATATCAAATGCTGTTACAGATAAAACCCATCCAGCTACCAAAGATAATATCAGACCGGTAGCACTGGACAGAAGACCCAACACGGAGTACTCCGTGAGTGCAATGATTAACAATTGCTTTCTGCTGCCCCCCAAGGTCTTGAGTAGCCCACTCTCTTCAATTCGTTGCAGACGTCCAATCAAAAGTGCACCTATCAGTACTAAAATTCCAGCAGCAAAACAAAAATAAGCCATAAACTGAATGGCAAAGCCAATGCGCCCAAGCACTTCACGAATGATCCTCACAATGGCCTCCAAACTAAGTGCAGTAACATTCGGATAAGAGGCTGCTACAGCTGCCTGCAACGAGTCAGGTGTAGTACCCTCCCCTCTACGACTTGAGATTACGTGCGTTTGCGGTGCCTCTTCCAAGACATTAGTTGGAAAAACAACGTAAAAATTCGACCGCATCTGCTCCCAGTCTACCTCACGCAAGCTGGTGACCCTAGTGGGAACCTGCATTCCCTGGACATCGAAAATAAGCGTATCGCCAATCTCTGCCAGTAATTCGTTGCGCGCAAAATCATCTTCTATCGATATCTGAACGAAAGCTGAATCCGTGTGATGTACTCCTGCAAACGTACCGCTGACAAGCTTCTCTGCATCAGTGAGCTGTGCGCGATATGTGGACCTGTATTCACGGATTAACGGCCATGTAACTTCACGGCTGGAGTCCTGCATAATTTCTTCCACAGTCTGATCACCGATAGCATGCAGGCGCATGTTTACCACCGGAGAACTGTCAACAATTGGCCAGCGCTGCTCCTCAATCAATTCAGTGACTCCCTCTAACTGATCGTTCTGGATATCAAAAAATATCATGTCTGGTCGACCTTCAGCACCTACCAAATCAATCTGACCGGTAATCATGCTTTCGCTTATAAGCAGCACCATGACAATAAATGTACCCAACCCTAATGCTATCATCACCAATACGGTCTGATTGCCCGGCCGATGTAGATTGGCCAATCCCTGGCGAAATGGATAGAACGGTATACGATTTGTGATACGCCGTGCAAGCAGCATCAACAGCTTGGCGACCAGCAAGAGTGCACCCAGAGCAACTGTAATAGCCAATGCATAATAGGCACTAGCCGCCCAGCTTCCGGACTGCAGAGCAGCAATTACAATCAAACCACCCACTATTACCACATAAGCAAGTAATCGTACACGCGCCGGGGTAAGTGGCTCAATACTGGAGCGAAGTGCACGTAGAGGTGAAACACCGCGTACATCCAAAAGAGGCAAGATTGCGAAAATCAGTGTCACTGCCAGACCCACGCCAAACCCCATCGCCATGCTTGGCCAGGATACACGAAGTGCAATCTCAAACGGCAGGAAGGAATCCAATGCATACGGAATCAGCATCTGTGATAGCGCCCCCCCAATACATCCAAGTACTCCGGCAATGCACCCGAGCATGAATGCCTGGACGAAATAAACAGCAAAAACTCCCCCACTACCCGCCCCCAAACATTGTAACACTGCAATATTGTTAAAGCAGCGGCGAACATGTGCCCTGATTGCTCCTCCCACCCCAAGTCCTCCAAGTATCAGTGCACCAAATCCTGCCAAACCCAGAAATTTGCTGAAAAAATCTAAAGCCTCTTCCCAGTTTTCCCGCTGCTCCGCCACCGTATCAATACCTGCGGTAAACCCGGAAGAAGAGCTATACAAAGAATCACGTATCTCCTCAGGATCCTCATCAGGTGCAAGCTTTACGTAGACTTCGTAGTTCGCCATTGCCCCGAATCCAAGTAACAAGGTATCCAGCGTTTCCAGCGGAACATAGATGGAAGGCATGACGATCATACTGATCTCCGACTCACCCGGCGCGCCTATGAGTGAGCCGGCAATAGCATATTTGTGTCTGCCTACCTGAACGGTGTCTCCTACCTCAATCCCCAACATTCGCATCAACCCCCGGTCAACCAAGGCGCCCGAACCGTTTCGGAATTGTCTGGCAGCCTCTACTGGATCTGTCTTAAGTGACCCGTAAAACGGATATTTATCCTCCGTAGCGTGTATGCCTGCCAAACGTGCTTGGCCCTGTGCCGGAAAATAGGCCACAGATAATGTTGAGATTCGCTGTGCCTTGGCAATGCCAATTGTGTCGATGGCCGCGCTTATGGTGTCAGCAAACGGCTGGTTGCTTGAGAACCGCATATCTGCACCGAGGAGCTCTCGTGCCTGTTCATCCACACTGTACTGGAGACTATCTGACGTGGAAGATATGGCCACCAAGAGAGCAACACCGACCACCATTGAGGACAGGAAAACCAATAACCGGCGACGGCTGCCCCGACTTTCCCTCCATGCCATGCGCAAAGTCCAAGTACTGATCATGCCGATACAGGTACTTCAACTCCACCGTTATAGTCGCGAACAATTCGACCTGCCTCAAGCTCCAACACCCGATGGCATGAATGCGCCAATCTGAGATCGTGTGTTACAACAACTAACGCTGTCCCGGCTGTACGATTCAAATCAAGCAGCAGTTCTTCGATCCTGATACCTGTAGTGGTATCAAGATTACCCGTAGGTTCATCAGCAAAGAGAATAGCTGGACGGTTGATGAATGCCCGGGCCAATCCGACCCGCTGTTGCTCTCCACCACTCATTTGCACGGGGTAGTGATGCTCGCGCCCTTTCAGCCCAACCTCACGGAGTAATTCCAAGGCATGCTTGCGGGCGCCGCTTTGACCACTGAGCTCCAGAGGCACCATGACATTCTGCAGAGCCGTAAGTGTTGGGATCAATCTAAACGTCTGAAAAACGAATCCGACAGCATTACGCCGAATTTCTGCACGCTCATCCTCGGAACATTGGCTAAGATCTTTCCCTGTAAGCTTTACGGTGCCCGAGGAAGGCGAATCCAGGCCTGCACACAATCCAAGTAATGTGGTTTTTCCACTACCGGACGGCCCTACTACCGCACAGGTATCTCCTGCGTCGATTGCAAAGGTGACATCATCAAGGACTGTCAGTAATCGGGACCCACTTTGGTATGTCTTGGTAAGCCCAGTAATTTCGAGCATTGTAATCCCACTGTCTTGAGTAACTTTTTCCCAACCCGGCTCCTATACACGGGGGTCCTTCTTTGTGTTCTCCTGTCTGTACGACCGGCTGTCGCACAGGATTCAATCAACCCCGTGCGCGTGGTTTTTTTGGGTAATAGTCTGACTGCAGGCTATGGGTTGTCCGTAAAGGAAGCCTACCCTGCATTCCTGCAGACACGCGTAGATTCGCTGCAGTGGCCCGTGATCATGGTTAATGCCGGGGTGAGCGGTGATACTTCCTCAGGAGGCCTCCGACGGCTAGGCTGGCAGCTGCGCAACCCGCCCGATGTTCTGGTTGTAGCTTTGGGTGGTAATGACGGTCTGCGAGGAATTTCGCCAGCACTCACAAAGGCCAACCTGGTACAAATCGTCAATCAGACGAGAGCAGCAAGCCCTGAGGTTAACATCATTATTGCGGGAATGCAGCTACCCCCAAACCTGGGACCACAATTCCAGGAAGAATTCAGGGCAGTGTTTCCTGCCGTGGCCCAAGAAACCGGCGCTGCTCTGATCCCATTTCTACTGGAAGGAGTTGGTGGCATTGCCGAACTCAACCAACCAGACGGGATTCATCCCACCGCTGCCGGACAACGGATACTAGCTGACAATGTCTGGGAGATTTTGGCACCTATCCTTCAATCACGCATAGTGCGTTAAACGGCCTTGGCGCATCTTTATCATTGCAGTGGATTTCCTGCTTCTGGTATTCAGGGGCCAGAATGGGCTACTTTTTCTTTGTGAGCTACGCTTCCAGGATGATTTTGCAGGACATTTTGCCTTTTGTCTGTGGGTATAACTCCCAAACGTTTCCTCATCATGCCCCAAATCCCATACCATCACACAAGCTTGCTCCCTGAACTTTTCACTGCCAATGCAGGGTAAGCAGCTCGACAACACGAACGAGTCTACCCGCTACCGGGAATCCAGAGGTGGAGTGAGAGGATCACGCAACCATCTTCGTCAAACGTAACCCCTTCCCTCCGGAGCAACTGTTCCATTACGTCAACCCCACCAAACTGCTTCGCCCCCGTCAATGCACCGTACCGATTCACAACCCGATGACACGGCAAATGGGCCCCTTTGGCCGCCTTGAGGGCCCACCCAACTGTGCGCGCTGCACTCCTACTTCCCAAGTATTCGGCAATATGCCCATATGTTGTAACCTTTGAGGTAGGAATTATGGCAACCGTATCCCATACCTGCTGGAAAAAATCTACCCTGCTTACAATCATCAGCGCATCTCTACACTAAGCACCCTGGATACTTCCATACCTGATATTTCATCTCTAACCCTGACCCTTATACGAACCATGCCTGTTCTTCTGCCGATATCCAGCACAACCTCGGTCCGCTCCACCCGACTCTGACCCTCAAACTCCACGCTGGTCGATGAAGTACGCCTGCGCTCAGGGGTAACTTCGTAGGTCACAGTGTATGACGTTGCATCTTTTACACTATACGTAAGATGATAAATTTCAAATGCCAGACCGAACCTCATGTTTGGAGTAACCCAGTCATGAGGCCATGGCAACGGGGCCCCGCTTTCGGTGTGAACAAGAGGCTTTAGATCACTCATTTCCAAAGCAAAACCACTCGCATCCAGCGAACGAAGTGAATCTACCCGTCTGGAAGCAACCTGCAATCGAGGACCAATTTCCTCAGAGTTAACCCCATACTGATCCCATTGAAGGGCTAAGTGATACAGACCAGTATCTCCGGTCACCTTAATTGTTTGTACCGGAATCGTTACCGGCTCACCAGACGGCGGGATATGAATGCGTATCGCATCAGTACTGCTGCGCCGCAATGTATAATCAGCACTCTCCTGCGCCGCGTAGGTTTGTATGAAGTATACCGGTTCAGATGCATGCCCCGGAGCAATCAATCCACCGGATTCAGGATGCCAATAGATCTCTGTTGTTGTTGTGCCATCGGGCTCTAGAAATCTCGCATAACGCACGCCCAATGGCAATGTAGGCAATGTTGAAAGGACATCCGAAGTACTCGGAGGTAGCAATATTTCCTTTTGATAGGCGGCCTGGTCGTCTTCAATTCGAGCATTCGTGATCATGCCTTGGGCAAAGATATGGGCAGGCTGGCCCAAATCTTGGTCAAACTCTGTGGTTTCGGGACGCTCACCCTGAGTCAGTAATGTAGCACCTGTGATAATCTTCGCGTTCTCCATCATGTCGCGGCTCTGCAGACGTCCTGTCTCTTCGTGTGCAGCCAACCATCTATCAACCTCATTGAATCTAGACCCAAAATGGTAATGCTCTAAAGCAAGCTGCCTGTACATAGAACGCATAACAGCAAGTACCATTTTGGACTTAACTAGTCCACGCCCTCCCTGTCCTAGACCAGACCGAAGTGCTGTTGGCAATAGATCAGAAGTGTCACCAAGCCGGTATGGTTTGCCATCTCGAATAAACAGGAAGTAGGCATCGCGGTTGATATTCAGATATCTCCAGAATTCATTCTCTGGAAAATCTCCGGGGCTCACAGCAACACCTGGTTGGTAAATTGCATCAATGAGAAGTGGGTCATCAAATACAATCCGTGTAATGCGCTCCGGTGCACCATAACGAACATAAATTTCTCCGCGTGCATCATAACCCATCGGACACGCAGCACATATGTAGTGCTCCAGCGCATATTGCACACGCCGGACATGCTCCACCATTCGCTCATTGACCTCAGAGGCTGGCAACGGATCCTGAGTTCTCCACCAGCCTATAATGGCATCCCGGGCGTCTGAAGTTATGTGGCCGGAATCCGGTACAATCACCTTCTGAGCAACAGATTCAGGAAGTAATGGAAGAAGCCGCCGTACTTCAATGGTCTGAGAACCATCATCCATCGAGGGTTCAGACGCCAGAACAATCTCGTATTGCGCGACGGACTCGGCTATGGCTTCCAGATCTGTCGACTGTGCACGGGCAGCCTGTACAGCCACCAGATAAGCAGCCAAGCAGAATACGTAACGCATTCCCAGAAACTTCTCAGTAACCATGATCCTCGACTAAGGGGGAGGCACTCCCAATTGTACGGATATGAAAGGTACCCTTTCGATTGTAGATGTTTCTTCACGGATGCCAATTAGTTGCCGCATCGGTACATTCTCAAACTGCTGTACTATGCCGGTAGCCGGCCATACAACCGTTACCAGCTCAATTGCTGTAGCTTTGCCAAGGCCAATTTCCAAGCGAAGTGGTGACGACCCAAAGCTCGCACCTGTCCCGACCGTACGATACAGGGTATCCACATCCGTGACGAGTGATATACGCGCCCCAATGGCACTTCGATTAGAACCTGTACCCTCTAGAGAAAGCACAACCCAGGCATTCGTATGTCCCGGATTCTCGAAGAGCACATTGCGCGCGAGGTCTCCCTCAAAGGCTCCTCCCATGACCTGATACACGTCCTGAGCTCCGTCGTGATTTATATCTCCAAATGCTACGCCATGTCCCTTCTGTAGATGACCAAAACCTCCTGCGACCGTGACTTCTTCAAAGCGAGATCCCTCAACATTTCGAAACATCCTGTTGGGCATGAGTGCCCGGAGGTTTGGATCACCGGTTCCCACATAAAAATCTAGCCATCCATCTCCATCAAGATCCCCATAGTTGCACCCCATCGTGTACATAACTTTATTCAATCCCATTGCTTCTGTTACATCTTCAAAGGTGCCATCCTGCCGATTCCGGTACAACCGGGGTTTCTCATCTCCGCCAGGCAACTCAAGATATTCGGCAGCTATATCACCGGCTGTAGCACGCCAGCCAGAAACAAACAGATCCAACCAGCCATCCTGATCAAAATCCCAGAACCACGCCGGGAAGCTATCTATTGGTTCATGCACACCTGCAGTACTGCTTACATCTGTGAATACTTTTCCATTCTCATTGCGCAGCAGCAGGTTCGATTCGAGATACCTGCTGACGAACAGGTCGGGCCATCCATCATTGTCATAATCTCCCCAGACAACGGCCTTAATGTAGCCAATAAGCGCCAACCCATATTCCCGAGCGGACTCCACAAAAGTCCCATTGCCCTGGTTAATAAACAACTCGCTCGGATGCCGCCCTGCTTGCGGATTGGACTCATTCCCAATAAATAGATCTAGATCCCCATCACGGTCAAAGTCACTCCATGCAGCTGTCTGTGTCGGGTGACGGGAATAAACTCCAGATTCTATGGTGACGTCTTCGAACTTGCCTCGACCATTATTGCGCAGGAGCGAATTCGGGTGACCTTCGCTTAGCCACGCTCCACGCAGCACAAACACATCCTGATCGCCATCATTGTCGTAGTCTGCGTGCACCAGGTTCAGTCCCCCTGTCAAACCGGTTAACCGGGCTGTTTGCGTACGCTCCTCAAATTTGCCTTTACCGTCATTCTCAAAGTACCGAAGCTGATCACGCAACCCCCAAGAAGAAATCATAATATCCAGCCATCCATCACCAGACAAATCTTCCAGTACGATGCCTCCAGACAGCCCCATAATATTTACACCCAGGAGTGGAGCCACATCCACAAATCTCGGAATTGATGCCCCTTGATGGAATGCATCCACTGGAATCCTCCACCTAGAATCAACCCCGTCTGGATGTGTACCCAGCGTCATGTGGGCCAGATTCAGCAACCACAAAGCATTCATATCCTCTGGGGCTTCTTCAAGAATTTTTTCATACCACTGAATGGCCACTGCTGACCCTCGCCGCCGAGTATGAACGCCTGTGGGATCGATTGGGAACAGGCATCTGGAGGCGCTGTGATCCACCAGGCAGTTTTCTTGCTCTCCAATCCGCAAGTGGCTGAGCGCGAGGTGATCCATGACAGCCAAACGCCACGACGGATTAAATTCATCGGGGGATGCGTCCAGTAATTGCAGAATCTCTTCGAATACCCCGGCTGCAGCTTCGCTATCCCCTGCCCTCAGCAGCTCGGTCCCGAGTAAAGCGCTGTACTGTATACGATCGGGAAGAGCTATTGGAATGGTCTGTATGCCCAATGCGGCTGCGCGTGCCACATTTGCATGAGCATTCTGACGGGGATTTCGGTCGGTTTCCGCGGCAATTGCTTCAAGCTCCGCAGCCATTTGTACCGTGCCCTCAGGCTCGGTTGATCTGCATGCAGCAAGCAACAAAAAGAGCAGCGCCAAATAACGTGACATGAATCTATTGCTTTGTCAAAAACACTCTGCTGCCCTCCTCCAGTTTCACCACAACCGGTTGCTGACCACCGGGCCAGATCACTTCAATTCCAACCGGAGTACCACTGAATCCAAGGGTAGTCGTTGTCGCATTCTGCGACCAATATCCCGTTCCCCCAGTTACTAAACGGGCTGGTCCTCGACTCCCATCTGAATAAACCACACGAAGAATCGCCCCGATAGCATCGGTGGGAGGATCAAATTCAACAGAAATGCCCTCCCTGTACAACGTTTTACGATACACGAGTGTCGCACCATTGTGCTGTGAAAAAGCAATCTCATCCTGTCCGTCTCCATTAAAATCTCCAACGGAGACAGCCCGCCCCTCTCCATAGATTTCAAATCCGGATTGGGGGGCCGGGGTGAACGTGCCATCACCATGACCTAAAAGCAAGAGTCCCCGACCTGCATCCTGCCTCGGTGTTGACAAAGGATAGGCGAACCAGTTCTGAGATAAAATGATGTCTTCATGCCCATCAAGATTTGCATCCAATACAACAGGACTGATGGCTGCGCTGTACTGCGCTTCTGTAGGCAATAGACGGTGCTCAAAATGATCCCCCCTGTTAAGAAAGATACTTGATGCATACATATCTGCTTCGGTGATCTGAGCATTCTCCCCTGCTGATGGCATAAGTTGCGCAACCTCCACAGTGCTGAAGTCCTGGTGCGAAGTGACACGCATCTGTATTGGGGGGATGGCCGGTATCAGATCAGCGAGCATACGTGATGGCCGATATTTATTCGTAACCGGATCCAGAAATGATTCCAGAATGTCAGTCGTGCCATTAGCATCAAAATCACCGTAGTGCAGACGCACCTGTGTACTGCGACTGTAGCGACTGTTCCATCCGACATTTGAGGCAACAATATCAAGTCTACCATCACCGTCAAAATCACCGACTGACACACCACGCCACAAGCCCCGGAAGGATTGCAGACCAAAAAAATCAGTCTGATCAGAAAAACCTTCCTCTACTCTTATAAGCACCCGAACTGGCCCCCACTCCGTGGCAAGCACGAGGTCCTCGTGTCCGTCGCCATTCATATCTCCGAACACACTGCCGCTTACTAGCCCTAATCCATTTAGAGATTCTCCAAGCCTATAAGCCCCGTCTTCGTTCAGATAGATGCGACTATTTGCAGCTCTCGGATATGCCCCGGGAATGAAATGCCCTCCGACAAAAAGATCCAAATCCCCATCCGAATCGATATCTGCCACAGACAACGGTCCAGGCACACTCAGACCAAAGGAAAGCCTTTGATGCTGTAATTCTTTGCCATCCGGCGCAATATCATAAATATGGATCCAGGACGAGTCTGGAAAGCGCTCATAGCCGGACTCACCCACTATCACACGTATACGACTACGGCTGATGGGAAGAGCAATAATGCCTGTTGCATCACCTAACAGTGGGGCTAGGATGGGTCTGCCCTGCAGTCTGAATGCCTGATTCTGCCCCCCGCCTTCCAGTAACTCAAAACGACCATCCCCGTCAACATCTATGGCGGCGAGTGCCGGCCCCCGCCGACTGAGGCGCCAGGGCAGCAGCGGCTGAAGCTCAAAATCATCAAACTCATGCTCTATCAGCGGCTCAAGCTGCGAATGCAGCGTATACATGGACACCGCCGGAGAAAGCAGCTGTGACTGAGTTGGATCCGTTGCCCCTGATTCTTCAATCACATAAAGTCTGTTACCCGCTTCCACGTTAACACTCGAGTGTTTACCCCTCGGCCAGGCAACTTCAACCCGGCACCCCTCAGATCCTACTGCAAAAACCGCGATCAACTGATTGGATGACAGATAACTTCCTCCCGAAGACATTTGCTTAGACTGCTCCGGTAAACCCGCACAGTGTACACGTATCGCCGCTCCAACCCCACCCGTGTTTGGAGGCTCGCCTTCCAGCATAACCACCAACCGATCTGCCTTCCCCGTATTGCGATAAACGCCCGGTACCGCATTCAGCCTGTTCGTAACGATGTCCAAATCCCCATCTCCATCCAGATCTCCCAGTGCCATTCCATGCGCCACATCAGCGCTTTGACCTAATCCCCACCCTCCAGGCATATTCTCGAACGTCAAATCTCCACGGTTACGGAACGCTACGTTTTCGAGTGCAAGAGGCGGAAAATGCAGGAGCAGTCGCCTGGCTGCCTGCCAAGAGGGGGCCACTGCCATGCGACGCTGCTCTACTCCTTGTGCATCTAGATCCTGTACGTCATACACATGTCCCGTCGTGATTAAAATGTCTTCCCAGCCATCCAGATCGACATCCATGAAGCTCGTAGCCCAAGACCAGTCCGATGCAGCTACCTGTGCAAACCAGGCTAGTTCTGCAAAGGTGGTGTCCCCGCGACCAACCATGAGTGCGTTTTGCATTTCCTGAGGACGGAACGACAAATCACCTGGAGGACCTTCCAGCGGGATGCGCGTGTTCCGCTGACGAAGCCTCCGGGAATAATCGCGACTCAACATGTCGGTCATGAAAAAATCAACAATACCGTCACGATTCACATCTGAAAAATCTACCGACATAGTCGCGTTACTTGTCTTACGTAACGCATTATCTGGCGCATGTTGAAAAACACCATTTCCGAGCCCGATCCAAAGTGCATCAGGGCTGTCAAAATCGTTGCAAACATACAGATCTGCTATACCATCCCCCGTCACATCATAAAACTTGGCCGTAAGTGCCCAATCCTTTGGAGCTGATGCTATCGGATCTCCTGCCGTATCCAAAAAAGCTCCGTTAGTCCATGAGACCGGAGTAAAATGTCCCGAACCATCATTGAGATAAAGCCCATCCGGTTCTGCAAGCTCGCTACGTATGATTTTGGTCCCGACTTGTGTAAACTTGTAATGTGCCTGGAATTCCTTCTTTGGAATCTGTTCCTCCTCTGAGAGTATCGCTTCCCAACTAATGGCCGCAGGGGGCAAACTGTCGGCCAGTGCAATGCGCTTGTACCGGGCAATGTATGCATCTAAATCTCCGTCGTGATCAATGTCGGCCAAAGCTGCGGTTGTGCTGGCGTACGAAGAATTTAGTCCTGAAGCGTTGGGAACGAGCTCAAACCTGCCCCCTCCCAGATTGCGATATACTGCCCCCGGACCATGAGGCATAGTGAGAAGTAAATCCAAATCATAATCACCGTCCAAATCAGCCATTACAACACCGGCAGTGGCACGGGCCGTGCTGTCCAGCCCCGCCCGGACAGAAATATTCTCAAATTTCCAATCACCAAGGTTTTGGTAAAGCACATCCGGTGCCGATAACCGGGCTACATACACGTCGGGCAATCCATCACCCGACACATCCCCAATTGCAATACCGGATCCATGCATCATGTGCCGGTTTGCTACTATCGCGTCCTGTGATACAGCATTGACTGCCATGATCCCGGACCGCCTCGAATTAACCTCCGTGAAACCCGTGAGCGAGCGCCCCTGCACATTTAGCTCCTGATAACGAAAACCATCTCTCTGTGTCCAGTCGGCTGGCGAATCAGTACAGCCTACTATCGCAATAACTGTCACGATCGACCATATTCGATAACTGTCACACATCACACTATTGTTGTGCGATTACAATTGACTGCACATCCGGCTGGATAGCTGTCGTGGTAGCTGCGCCATCCGGCCAGCTAACGTGTACTTTAACAATCCGATCACGCGGAGCCAATATAGGTGTAAGACTGCTCTGTGACCAATATCCGCTTCCTGCAACCACAGGCACTGAAGCACCCAGGCTGCCATCCCGGTATTCCGCACGTACATGAGCCCCAATTGCAGCCGTATTCATGGCATTCCCCTGCAATTCGACACGAAGACCCGTCACTGCAGTCGTATTCCGAAGGTGTACTACCGGTCCAGCATTCTGTGTAACAGCAAGATCCAGCCGACCATCAAGATCGAAATCTGCCCCTACCGCAGCCCGCTGTGATCCGTAAATGTGAATACCTGATACCTGCGCCGGTTGTGGCACAAGTTTATGGGATTCACCTGCCAGTAATAGCAGTCCACGACCACTGTCCAAGCGTGGATAGCCCGAAGCCACCGCAAAAAAGTTTTGGCTTAGAAACAAGTCTGTACGGCCGTCACCGTTGAAATCCCCCGGAACCGGCGCAAAGGCAGGCGACCATTGGGCCTCAGCGGCAAGCGGCACCGCCTCATAGTGAGATTCCCGGTTCAAAAATACCGTTGTCTGCCATTGTGTGACCTCGTGCTGAGCAGCTCCCCTCAGTACAGAGCCAAAGATATCCATCGCCGAACGTGTCGCAAATTCCTCGTAGGTCCGAATATGCTGCCGCAGCGTTGGCAAGGCATGCGTGAGCGTACGAAAATCCCGTATCAGGCCAAAAGCATCTAATTCCGAGGTATGCTGTACCTCCAGAATATCCAGACTGCCATTATTATCCAAGTCTCCGTAATACGCACGGAGCGGTACATCCTGGGCATATGGGATGTTTTGCCCCCAGTTCGTTGCAATCAAGTCCAGTCTGCCATCCCCATCAAAATCTGCGGGTGCCACGCCATTCCACCATCCAGTATACTCGGCCAATCCCAACGCACGCGTCATCCGCACAAACTGCCCGTCTCCTCGGTTGTGAAATACATGTACCGGCCCCCACATCGTCGCAAGTGCCAAATCAGTAGTGCCATCGCCATTGAGATCGGCAGCAGTAGCCCCGGAGACGAGCCCTATCGTTTCAAATGGCGCACTAAGAGCGTCATCTCGCACCAGCATTCCATTTTCGATCCGGTAGATGACACTGCTCACATTCACCGGATACCGTCCGGGCATGAAATGACCACCTACAAAGAGCTCAAGCGAACCATCGCCAGTAAAATCTCCCAATGCAAGTGCCCCCGGGCTCTCCGGCCCGAATAAATGCAAGGTCTCAGAACCATATAGTGATGGTAGCCGAACAATTTGCGAAACTTCTGCGGCTTCCTGCGGCGTGCGTTCATAGTTACTTACTCCTGCCAGCACCGTAGAGGTACCCGGTAAAACTACTATACCCCCGTGATCTCCTGAAGAAAAATTGCCCAATCTCTGGGTGGTTGTGAACCGCCCACCGTCGTTTATCGATAACTGAAGCCGTTTGCCCTTACCTCCACCCAGGATCAGATCCTCATCACCGTCTGCATCCACGTCTGCTGCCACCAGCGCAGGGCCTCTCTGACTAAGTTTATGTGGCAAAAGTGGTTGTCGATTAAAATCTGCGTAACTGGTTTCTTCGTGCTGCAATCCCGTGCTCAACGTTGTGAACAGTGTCTCCGTAGCCTGAACCGCAGACGGTTCGGTTGCTTCGATTTCCGGCTGAAAGATTCTGTACTCGTTACCAGACATGACCTCCTTTATGACACTGCGACCGCCACCTGCCCAATGCACCTCAATCTGTGCACCCGGAGCATAGGCAAACGTGAGCGATGCGTCGTTTGAGGAGAGGTATTGTCCGCCTGCAAGAATTTCCTGTCGCTGAGGGGGCAAACTATCGCTAACAACATGCACCACTGCACCAACCCCCTGTGGGTTCGGTTCATTCCCTCGAAGACGAACGAGAATTCGCTCACCCTCTGCATCATTACGAAATACCCCCACGGGTGCATCCAAGCGATTTATAATCACATCCTGATCTCCGTCTTCGTCAAGGTCTGCGAAGGCCATTCCATGTGCCACATCAGCGATTACCCCAAGCCCCCAACCTTCCTCAACCCACTCAAAACGGGCACCACCGAGATTGCGAAACGCAATATTTGGTAGATCCAGGTCTGGAAAATCCAACAGAACCTCTCGCCAGGGACGTCGGGAAGAGCCTGCGGCGATTTGTGCGTCTGCATCCATTGCATCATATGCATGACCGGTGGTGAGGAGCAAATCCTGCAGACCATCCAAATCCACATCCATGAATGCACTGCTCCATGTCCAGCCCGTCGCGGCAACGCCACTCATGCGTGCTATCTCGGAAAAAGTCGTATCGGAGCGATTCAACAGCAGCATGTTCTGCATCTCCTGCGGACGTGCACGAATATCTCCCATAGTTAATACCTCGGGAGGTATTACAAAATGTTGCTTTTGCCGACGTATATAGTCCCGGCTCAACATGTCTGCCAGAAACATATCCACATCTCCATCTGCATCAACATCTGCTGCAGCCACGGACATCGTCGACTGACTGGTTTTCCTCAGGGCCAATGTGGAGACTGCCCTGAAAGTACCCTCTGCACTGCCCAGCCAAAAATGATCAGGGCTTTCGAAATCGTTGCATACATAAAGATCCTGATACCCATCTCCATTAAAGTCCTGGAAGCGTACTGCTAGCGTCCAATCTCGCGGGGACTCTGTTAACGGATGACCTTCTTCGTCCAGAAAAAGTCCATCTGTAAAGGATATTTCGGTAAAATAGCCTGCCCCGTCATTGAAGAATACGCGATCTGGCTCTGCCAACTCTACACGCATCAGGCGGTCGCCCTGGCGTATGAGCTTGTAATCATCTGCCCAGTAATCACCGACCACGAACGAGTCGGCAACCTGTTTTACAACGCGTTCGAAGGTGATTTCGTTAGGTGGCCAGATATCTTTGACCGTGGCCTCCTTGTAGAAGCCCACATATACATCTAGGTCACCATCCTGATCCATATCTGCCAGTGCAACCGAGGTTGCGCCACCGGATTGCGGAAGGTTTGCCTGTGCAGTATAGTCCGTGAATTGACCCGCACCATCGTTCAGGAACAGTTGTGAACCGCTTTCAAGCGACGTCACAAACAGATCCAAGTCACCATCTGCATCCACGTCAGCGAAAGTTGCCCCGGTTGCCCGCGGGTTCACCAAACCCAGGTTAGCCCGAAGGGTCACATCCTCGAATTGCCAATCTCCCTGGTTGCGATGGAGCGTACTCCCATGCTCCATACCTGCCAGAAAAACATCGGGCAGGCCATCTCCGTCGACATCACCTGTAGCTACACCCGATCCATTCACGACATGTCGGTTGGTTACGAAGGCCGAGGTGCTGATTGCATTGCTGAACGCAATGGAATTTGAGATTTCCGTAAACCCTGTACCTTTACCGATCGGGGGAACAAGCGGGCGCACTTCATACCCTTCGAAAGGGGTCCACGTACGTTCGGGCTCTCTACCGCACCCTACAAGGACGAGCGCACCAAGCAGGACGAAGCACAGGGTGTTATTTAAAGGCCGTCTGAACATCCAGAAAGGCCCGGCTACATCACGCCACCCTTGAACTCATTCTCGAGGTACTCGGCAATCTCTTCAAAATATGCTTCCCGTTCAGACGTAATTGGTACTTCTACCCAATTACCTCCCACTGCAGGTTGTCCCTCACACTCGGCTACCATACGTGCGGCAAATGTACTACCTATGCCTCCTGCACGGCTGCGTGGACGTGCCGTAACCGAAACGCGCACCCTCACTTGGGTATACCCGGATAGTCGTTCATCTTCAAGCGCGGTAACCTCTTTCCATGATGTCTCCAATCGTACATCTTCAGCCGTATCTACGCGTCGATCCAATCGATATCCGTACCGTGTCAGCAGAGCGTTTTCAGCTGTTGTGACGATATGATTCCGCGCCGAGGTCCCGAGGTTGAACCTTAGCGTACTACTGGCAGCGCGGTCGCCATCAGAACCGGGACCGGAACAGGCCCCCAAGAATAACATGATGCCCAAAGCCAAAATCGTTACTCGATGCATAGAATTTACCAGTATTCAGTCGTGATTATCCAATATACAAAGGGAGGTCAGCGCTTTCGACGCACTGACCTCCCCGACCCTACCTCCTGTCTAGATATGCTTAGCGGGGACGGGCATTATCGGAATCCTGCCGATAATCGTCCCGCTGATAGGCAATCGGAGCACCTCCAGTACCGCCAACACCGCCAAACGTATAGCTTTGTAATCCCAGCGTTTCCAATTCTCTGCCTGGTACAGGGAAATGGATCGGAGTACCCGTAACAAGATCACCCAATCCCCTATCATCATAATATGCCAAGCCAGCCCAAGTCTGGAACGTCTCTATACGCCGCTCATGCTTAAGCTTCGCCCATAGACTGGCTGAATCCATGTGACTCTGCGCATCTGTAGACGAACCGGGTGAATCCGTAGCAGAGGCTGGATTAAGCATCCCCCGGCTCACGCGGGTTTTGTTAATCAGATCAGCAACCACGGACGTACTGCCATTCGTACGCAACAGTGCCTCAGCTTTGTACATATCCATCTCTGCCATAATCATGTGGGGCATTACTCCATTAGCATTCCCCAAATTGTAGTACTGATAGCGCTTATGATTATGTGATGAATAGTGATAAACACCACGGGCGGCAGGGAATGGCCCATTGTTACCTTGGTATTGGAAATCAGAACCATCAACTGTCAGATCGGTGGCATCTCCTACGATCCTACGATCCGCTGTAGTAATGTCGAAGACTAAGCGTTCTCCAAGGGGTTTTGCCAGCCATGCATCATAACCGCCAGACTCATCCGCCGGCCCAATCGTGCGGTAATCAGCCCTGCTCCAAGTGGTTCCGTTTTGCCCGTAAAACTTAAGACAATCCCATTCCGTTGTGCCATCGTCGTCACCAATGGGCGAGAAATCTTCGGTAATACCGGCATCTATACGACTCATCACTTCACTCCAGTTTACCGCGGCGCGCTCAGACTCATTACGGGCAACCTGAACGGTTAACCGCGCAATGAACGAGTTAAGCAGTTTAACCATGTCATCTGAAGTTACATCTAGACCCCAGATCCAGTCTTCTGTCGCCGTAAACGAGAATGAACCTGCCTGCGCAATCGCACGTGCCTCTTCAAGCATCCGAATAGCATCCTGGTTTACTTCCGTGTACGAACGCAATTCCAGCGCATCATTCTCCAAGTCTACAGTCTCATCGACAATGAATGCCTGATCAAAGATCAAAGAGAGTGTCCCGTGCATGAGGCCCTGGTTCATTTTTGCAAATGCTTTCAGGCGCGCTGTATCATAACCTTCGCGTGTGAAAATGTTGTTCTCTACACTTTCTTCTTCTTCAGCACGCGCGATAGCCTGCAGGGCGTCGTTTGCATTCGAGATACCACGGTAAGAGTCAAACCACGGTTCCCTCGTAGAAGCAGCACGACTATAGGTTGAACTGTTATCCCAGGCAATGCGAGGTTCACTTGACATGTCTCTCATCCCCCAGTTGGCCCACGATGAGGAATTCTCATCTGCCAATGTCGAAAAGAACATTGCACCATTGCCGCAATTCTGGATGCTGAGCCAGTAATCAGCAAAAGTACCTTTGACCAGGTTTACAACATCCCCGGGCTGCGCGAAAGCAACCTTCCGGTCCGGAGCATTACTGTTTTCAACGGCCAAATCCTGGCAGCCAGCAGCACTCAATGACAGTATGCCGACCAATGTGTAAAAAGCGATTCGTTTCATCTGATTTATGTCTTCAGGTTTCATGTTCGGTTACCTCACGCTAAAACTGGAATTCCAGCTTTGCCCGAACCGTGCGGAAGGGTGGATAATTGAAATTGTCCACGCGGTATAACGTCGCGTCTGGCCCGGAACCTACTTCAGGATCGAACCCTGAGTAATCAGAGAACGTCAACAGGTTACGCCCAATGATGCTGGCCGAAACGGAATGCAGCACATTACCAAAGACACGTGAGAGTTGTCGACGGTTCAGTGTATATCCCACCGAAAGCTCACGCAGCTTGATATATGTCGCATCTTCTACAAAGTGACTGTTCTTTGCGGTAGCATCGTAGAGCACTTCGTAGTACGTGGTGGACTTCTTCATGCCTTCCTGCTTACCACCCTGATCCTGGTCGGTGTTGCGACCATCACGGTAGCTCCACTGCTTTGTGAAGTTATAAACGTCACCGCCAATTTGAGCGCCCCACAGCATATACAGTGTGAATCCTTTGTAGCGGAACGTGGAATTCACTCCAACGCTGAAATTCGGAAGGGCGTCAGCGATCTGGACCCGGTCCGTCTCATTAGCCTCGTCGTAGTACTTGATCGGGATTCCCCAGCGATAGTTGTTGTCACCCACAGAAACAGTGGTACCCCACAGATCATCCTCCCCGCCCAAAGTGCCATCTGTACCCGGGCCACTGCTGTAACTGTTCCCTTGGCCAACCGCTACAACGTAGCCGTCGTCGTTCACGTCAAAGTAGCTTGCATCCGCACCAGCGGGCAGTTCAGAGAGTTCTGTGATGAACTTATTGCCGTACATCGAACCCAAAATTTCGCCTTCTCGATAGAAGAACAGGTTCTGTGGTCCACCCAGATATGGATTGGAGTGGAATTCGGTGATCTCCTGACGCGTCCGGTCGAAAATGACACCAACCTCGAAATCCATATCTCGAGAATTGTAGATGTTCGCATTCACACTGGCCTCTACTGTATTTGATGCCAGGTTACCTGCATTACGCCACTGTGAGCCAAACCCGAAGTAGCCTGCAAGCGGAACTTCCAGAAGCAGATCCTCCACTTCGGTATCCGCATACACCAACTCGATAAATATGCGATCCAGAACACCTACATCCAATCCAAATTCTGTTTCTGTCTGCAATTCCGGCTTCAGGAACGCATTCCCCAAGGTCGCCTTTGAGAGCTGGCCATTACTGAGTGAGAGGGTCTCATATTGCGCCTGGAATTCAGGACGACCACCGGCTGTTCCGATTGAAGCACGTAACTTCAACTCGGTTACAGGACTGTTGGTTGGCCAGAAGTCTTCTTCCGAGACACGCCATGCAGCGCTACCACGGTAGTAAGACTGCCAGCGCTCTTCTGCACCAAACAACGAACTGCCGTCCCGGCGGAAGAATACATCCATGATGTACTTATCCTCGTAATCCACCCCGAAAGTTGCGTAATAGCCTTCAGACCGGACCGTCGAGGAACCGTTGCCAAATACTTTTTCGCCTTCTGTCTCCACGTTGGAGAGATCCGAGATACCCAACGTTACGATATCGGTCCCTAATACAAATTCTGAGAACGAATCAAAATCTTCCACCTGCGCCTTGAGTTGAGCACGTGTGGTGAAGCTTTCAAACCGCTTACGGAAAGAAGCCGTAATATCGTAATTGATTGCCTCGCTGACCGCGTTACGCCGTTCAATGCGACCATCATTTAACGAGGATGGATCAATAGTTGCGAACCCGATGTCGTAAAACTCCAACTCATCCCTGTCAGAGCGGTCGTAGCTGAAATTGCTCTCTAAGTCCATCCAGTCAAGCGGACTCCAGCGTGCCCGGAAGTTCCCAAGGATACGCGAGCGGTCCTGATTCATATCAGCGTTCTCAATCACATACAATGGATTTTCCTCTACAGCCAGTGGATCTGCCTGAACTTTGAGCTCACCTGCTTCATCCTTTGCTGACAGATTGACCAGCGGATTTGTGAACATCAAACCAAAAAACGGATTGACGTTTGAATTTGAAGCCAAAGCTGAGGTTACCGCATCATTCTTCGACTGGGAATAGAATCCCGAGCTTGAGACGGTAAGGTTGGGGCGGATCCGGTGATCAAGGTTAACCCGGACATTCCTGCGCTCGAGGCCTGTCAAACCCTGAATAGCACCCTGCTCAACAACGTTCGTGAAAGAAGCCAGAAAATTTGTCTTGGAACTGTTCTGGCTAACACCGACATAGTTGGTCCACGTATTTCCGGGATTGAAAAATTGATCGAACGCGTTATAGAGTGCACCTTGATACGGTTTGTCATAAAAAGCAGCACCATGCGGGTTCGTATCCTGCAGCGTGCCTGGGCCATATCCATTGCTCAAACAGGTAGTACATTCATTTCTTGCTCCCGCATTATCCAGGAAATTCCCAGATCCATCCACTTGCAGATCATGGGATGTATTGGCCTGGAATGACTTGGCCACACCACTCACACCAAACTCGTTACGAACCGTCACGCGGGTCTGGTTCAGGGGAACAGCTCCCCCCCGCTGCGTTGTGATATTGATCACACCATTCTGGGCACGTGATCCGTAGAGTGAAGAGGCCGCAGCACCCTTGACGATCTCTAGATTATCAATGTCAAGCGCATCAATGTCAACCTGATTAGCACCAAGAACGACCCCATCAACGATGTAGAGTGGCTGATTACTCCCGGTAATACTGGTAGCACCCCGCAGACGAACAGAAACCGCATCCCCAGGCGTACCACTGCGTGCTTGAATAGCCACACCGGCAACCTTCCCTTGGATGGAAGCAATCGGGTTTGATGCCGGCGCCAATGTAATGTCTTCAGAGCCCACTTGGCTCACGGTGAAGGCCAGTTTCTTCTTGGGTGTAGCTTCGGCAACACCGGTAACCACAAACTCGTCCAACTGCAGTAGATCAGCAGCCAGAACAAAGTCCTCTGTCATAATGCCCTCGCTGACCGTGATGGTTCGAACCTGGTCTGTAAAACCAATGTAGCCAGCGGTCAGCTCCAGTGTTTGTCCGACATTTGCAGCGGGCACCTGGAAGGTGTAGTTCCCATCTAGGTCGGTGGACGCACCTATAACCAATGATTCAATGAGCACATTCGCTCCAATGAGCGGCTCACCTGTTTCATCGGTAACCGTTCCCGAGATTACACTCTGTGCGCTCACCAGCCCCGGAAAAAGCAACGCACACAGCGCTGCCACGAAAGAAAACCATTTCATAAGTGTCTCCCCCTATGTTTTGTGAGTGGATTAGTCTGACGGGACGAGGAGCCAGCAGATCACATGATCTGTAAGTCCCCTCACCAAAAAATAACACTTTTTTTGCAACTATCAGCAGAAAAACCATTCCCGCTATCCCGGGAATCCGTTACCCCGGAACGGGAGAACCTTGCCCGACGGATGGCTGAGTTCCAACTACCGTAAATATACTCGGCTACTGGCCGCCTAGGATCAGTGGCAGCCCATCGCTGCCGCTGCCCACGATTACGGTCTTAGCATTAGTAGAGTTTGCCAGTTGCTGCGTGGCTTCGATCCCTTTGAAGCGCAGGAACTGAGACGAGAGACTTGCAGTGATTATCTGCTGATAGGCAGCTTCACCTTCTGCCTCAATGCGTTTGCGTTCGGCCTCGAGACGTTCTTTCTGAATGGTGAACTCGTAACGCTCCGCCTCCTGCTCCTCTTTTAACTTGTTCTCAATAGCCACTTTAATTTGCTCGGGAAGCCGCACATCCCTGATAAGGATGGCCTCAACAATGACATCCTCGTTCTCTACATTCTCCCTCACACGGGAAAATATCTGATCCTGTAATTCGGTCCTTCGACTAGAATAGAGTTCTTCGGGTGTGAACTGACCAATTACCTCACGCACTACACTGCGGAGCTCTGGACCAATCAGCTTCCGGAAATAATCGATCCCATAGTTCATATGTAGCATCGGTAAGGTTTCCGATCTTGGCCTCCAGCGTACGGAAATATCTGTGCCAATCGACAATCCATTTGAGGATAGGGCCTCCATATTTTCCAATTTCTCCTGTACCCGAACATCGTATTTGATCACTTTCACCCATGGGGCGTGAAGGTTGAGCCCTTCACCGTATACATCACTGGTGTCTGTGCCCCCGAAGGGAGAATAGCGGACTCCGGCCTGCCCCGAAACTATGGACGTAGTCATACAACCGCCAGCCATCGCACCAACAACCAGAATCACGGCAAGTAATACAGCCCCTCTGGTCAATAAACGTGTCGGGTTCGAAAAATTTGCTCGGCTGTTCATTTCCTCTGTTCAGATTATAGTTGTAGTATGGTATGTGAGATACGCTGATCCCCACAGTAGAAACGTAGTCAACGATCTGCTTTGTTGCAGGTTGCACGTTCAAACGTTTTATTACTGCGTATGAAACGAGCGCTTGAAAATCTTCTTGGTATAGGCTCCGTTCAGGAGAACGTTGTACTGGCACCGTACACAACGATGCAACTGGGAGGTCCGGCCGACCTTTTTGTCGAGGTTACAAGTGCTGGCGCACTCGCGCACGCAATCAAAACCGTGCGTGAACTTGATCTCCCCCACTTCCTGTTAGGCTGCGGAGCTAACGTGGTCATAGGAGATGCTGGTTTCCGCGGTGTCGTTATCTACAATGCTGCTCAAAACATTGAATTTGACGGCAACCAAGTTACCGCGGAAAGTGGCACCATTGTATATCCCGACCTGATTGAGGCATCTGTCGCTCGTTCACTGTCCGGGTTGGAACACTACGTTGGCATCCCCTCGACCGTGGGGGGTGCACTCTGGCAGAACCTTCACTTTCTTTCCCCAGCTCCGGCTCGAGAGCGAACCATGTTTATTGAAGAAGTTCTTGAACATGCAGATCTCATAACCGCGGAGAACGACCTTCAGCGTGTGGATGTGGATTACTTTGAGTTTGGATACGATTACTCAATCCTGCATCGGCGAAATGACATTGTACTACGTGCCACCTTCCGGCTTACACCTGCACAGGAGGTAGATCTGCGCAAAGTAATGACCGAAAACCTCGCCTGGCGCGCCCTGAGGCATCCTCCGTTGGATACTGAACCCAGCGTCGGGTCTATCTTTAAGAAGATCCAAGGCATCGGAGCCGGACGCCTGATCGATGAATGTGGACTTAAAGGTGCAAGTTTTGGAGGCATTGTAATTACGCATCGCCATGCTAATATCATGATCAATCAGGGAGGAGGTACGGCCGCAGATTTACAGGCACTGGTAGCCTACGTTCAGAAGGAGGTAGCTACGCAGACGGGCTACCATCTGGAAACTGAAATTGATTTTGTCGGTGAATTTGATCCGCCAACCGGTGGATCACCCGTGTTTCTACCGCGCCCGGCCGGGCTGATCACGGCCGAAGAGCTGGCTGCACGCCGTAAAGCATGATGACTTCCAGGAAATCCTCAAATTGGACAAACGGAGCTATAGCAGTGCTACGCAAGGATCTCCAACTGGAACTGCGTAACAAATCCGTCTTGGGTATGCTGCTCATTTTTGTCCTGAATACAATGTTCCTGATCTTGGTTACAGCAGGTAGAGGTGACCTTGAACCACGAACAGAGGCAGCATTGCTCTGGATTGTGATACTCTTCACGGCAGCCCTGGGCCTAGGACGGGCATTCCTGTCTGAAAAAGAGCAGAAAACCGGACTCTTTTTGCGGATACATACGCAGGCTACCATGGTCTACGCCGGGAAACTGTGTTACAGTTTTCTTACGATCCTGTGTGCGAACGCCGTTTCAGCATGCATATTCCTGCTGCTACTGGGCGTGGAGGTTGCCTTGCCAAGCTTATTTATACTAACACTTCTTCTGGGTACATTGGGGCTTGCGGGGGCAACGACGCTGTTAGCTGCTATCATTGCGAGAACAACACGGAGCGGGATTCTCTTGCCCGTATTGTTGTTTCCGCTTTTGGTCCCCCTTCTGCTCGCAGCTGTTGAGTCTACATACTTCAGTTTTGTTGGTCAATCATTTACCGAAGGCGGTTGGGCTGCATCCTCTGGATCCTTACTCATTATAACTAGTTTTTCCGGCGTCGTGATCACTGCATCCGTCCTATTGTTTGACTACGTCTGGCAGGACTAACAAAGTCTTCCACCCTAATGCCCCGCAAATACAAGACAATACGCCTTGCAATTATCGTCTGGATGACGCTCGTACTGTTGGGAGCGTTTTCTTTTGGCGGTGTGTGGCTGAACATTCCAAAATTGGCGATGCTGGAGCACACCGCCCGGAACCTGTATTTTCATGTTCCCATGTGGTTCACCATGATGGCGCTGACCGCCCTTTCGGCAATACATGCTATCCAGTGTCTCCGAACGAATAATCCTGTCAGTGATATCAGATCCCGTATCGCAGCGCTGATTGCGGTAATATTCGGCATACTAGGTCTTACTACAGGTAGTGTTTGGGCACATTACACTTGGTATGAGGGCACAAATATCTGGTGGAATTTTGATCCCAAGCAATCAATGGCTGCTGTTCAGGTGTTGATTTATTGCGCGTATTTTGCCCTTAGAAGTGCACTGGATGATCCCCGCAAGCGGGCTCGCATCTCTGCTGTGTACAATATATTTGCCTTTGTAACCGTACCCTTCCTGCTTTATGTGCTTCCGCGTCAATTAGAAAGTCTGCACCCTGGTGCAGAGGGCAACCCCGCCTTCAGCGAAATCACGGATCCAATCATGCGGGTAATCTTTTACCCCGCAGTCCTTGGGTTCATAGGCGTTGGCTGGCTACTCTATATCCAACGTGTCAGACTAGCCCGTGCTGTAATGACGCTGCAAAACATTGAGGAAGACAAGCATCTTCAAACAAAAACATGATCACCCTGTTAATACAAGCAGCCGGTAGCATTGAGACCGCTATGTTGGACAACGACAAACTGATGGTTGTTCTTGCCGTTGTACTTATCATCTGGATTGGGATCACTATGTTCATCTACGCTACAGACCGAAAGATTAATCGACTGGAATCCTCCGTGAAAGCCCTGCTCAGCGAAAAAAACCCACCGATTGATCAGAATTGACCACTGACTTAATCATGCGCAAACCTCGCACCATTATCAGTCTGATTGCCCTGGTGGGCTTTGCATCCCTGCTTCTGTTCAGTTTCGGAGACCAGGTGGGGGCATATATGCATTTTTCTGAAGCCGAAGCGTCCGGGACACGCGCTCATGTCGTTGGTAACTGGGTGCAGTCCGAGACGGCGCACTACGACCCCGAAAAAAACCTATTCAGGTTCCACCTGCGGGATAACGAGGGAGCGGTACGCGAAGTGCATTACCGGGACCCAAAACCGGCAAGCTTTGAAGATGCCGAAAAGATCGTCGTAGAGGGATACTCGAATGGAGAAGTGTTCGAAGCCGAACATATCCTAATGAAGTGCCCCTCCAAATACAGCGATACGAATGTACTGGATCAGGCTTTGCCCGCATCAGGTGAGGGCGATCCGCTTAATGAAGCTGCCGAATCGCAGTGAACTCCCTTGTGTCCCGTGATAGAACAACCACGCGCCACCGACAATACTACATCAGCCGCGGTTTTTAGGTGAATTTCAGTATTACGTAGCGTCCCAGTAACGCAATACGTGATTCTTGAATGTAGTTAGCCCCACTGGAGACAGTCACGTTCCGAAGTGTTATCACCAAAATCGCGATTAGCGTGAAAACCTAGAACTGCTTTGTAATCCCCGGTTTATCCCTTGCATGTCGGCCGAAATGGAGGTGCGATCAGGGCCGTAACTGGACAAAGGAGTGGGGGCGGCGGTAGCACTTCCTGCGTCCAACCCCGGTTCTGGATAAAACTTTACGGTCGCATCGGGGTACACAGTGAACGTTTCTTGAGTTTTCCCATCCAACGTTTTCCAACCAACTAAGAACAGACAGTAAGAGATATGAGAAGCATTCCTTGGAAGGCAGTAGTCACGATCGTGCTGGCCCTCGCCATCGTGGCATGCGGCACCAACGGCACTGGGAACGACACCGTGCGGCAACCTTCCGTCGAGGAGCAGGGCGAACACGCCGGCGAAAGCGGCGAGGGCCATGCCGAGGGGGAAGAGGGGGCCGAGGGGGAGGAGGGCGGCACGTACATCGGCCGCACCGAGCACTGGGATGCCCAGCGGCGCGGCGTACGCCTGCAGCTCCACTACGATGCGAGCACGGACCAGTTCGTCGGATCGGTGACCAACACTACGGACTCGACTATCTGTGCGGTGCGAGTGGAGGTCCACTTGGCGGGCGGACCTGAGCTTGGCCCAACACCCCGCAACGACATGCAACCCGGCCAAACCCGCACGATCACCCTCAGCACCGGCGGGAGCACCGTCGGCGACTGGACCGCCCACCCCGAAATGTCGGCCTGCAATTAGGCCAGTGGAAAAGAAAGGACACCTCCACAAGACGATTGCACATGAAACGATTACACCTTGCATTGCTGCTGCTCGTCCTGCTGGCAGGCGCCTGCGACAGCGCCTCGGAACCCGGTGAGAGCGGCACACGCTATAATATGGACGAGACGGCGATGGAGACGCGCAGCGGCGTGGACCTCACGCTGAGCTACAACGCGGGCATGCAAAAATTCATCGGCACGATCCACAACACCACTGCGAGCGCGGTCACCAATGTGCGGATCGAAATCCACCTGTCGAGCGGTAAGGAGCTAGGACCGACGCCCCGCACCTCTCTCGAACCGGACGAGACTAAGGAGGTCACGCTCGACGCCAGTGGCCAGCGTTTCTCCTGGTATAACGTACACATCGAACTCGGATCGGGCTCGAGCTAGCGGCCGTCCCTGGCCGCTCCGCCCACGGACGATATTCTAAGGCCGCAAACTCGCCGCCCAAGGAGGTCCGTCGCTATCAAACGGCAAGGCGCCCGGAATGCGACACCCCCTTGCCCGTGGGTGGAAGTAGTGTGAGTTCAATGAGTATGTCGGCACGAGTCAGTCACCATCAGCAAGATCGAGCGGGGCAATGCTTCCACGTCGATGAGCGCGTACATCAGCACGCTCGACGCACTCGGCTTGCTCTACGGAGTTGATGCCCTAGCCGATCTGGACAACCTTCCACAGCCCCGGAGGGTTGCCCCATGTGAACCGTCATCATCCTCGCTGCCCCGCTGTTTATCGTGCTGGCTGTCGTAGCGATCACGAACTGGTAGGCGTTCATCGCCACAAGCATGTTCGTAGCCACTAGCTGCGTCCTCTACGAGTGGTGCACCGAGGAGCTTTGGAACGCGCCACAGCAGTCCAGTCTCTGTTCTTTCAAGTATCTCAGATTCTCATTCGTTCAATACCGGCAAACTCATCGCCAGCTTCATTGAACAGCATTATAGACCCCACCTTCGCATTTTAGGTCTCGTTTACATTCGCGTACGGCACAATCATCACAACTATCCGCACTAGAATTCAGATAGGTTCTGATCTCCCCCTTTTGCTTGTTCCAGTTTTATTGCGACCTGAACCTGAATTCTACGCGAAGAATCGTACGCCTGGAACAACGGACCTTTGTCCAATATGCATATGCTGATCTCAGCTGCACCTATCCTAAAAAAGGAAATGTTTGCGCTCATCTGGGACAATCAAGTTCTTTTGTACATCGTACAACCCATCGCCGTTAACTTGATTCCATCTGCTGTGACCAGAGCACTGCTCTTTATTTGCCTGATGTTTGCCGCTCCCTGTGTGGCACAGGAGTACGCCCTGTCTGTCGCACGTGTTAAGTATGGCGGGGGAGGAGACTGGTATAGTGATGAACAGTCGCTCCCCGAGCTTCTATCCTATGTCCGAAACAAGACGCTGGTAAATGTGAACCCGAGGCCAGATGTCGTCGAACTTTCGACTGATCGGCTGTTCACTTTCCCCTATCTGTACCTGACAGGACACGGAAACGCTGTGTTTACGGAGCGCGAAATCATCCGCTTGCGGCAATACTTGGAGCACGGAGGTTTCCTGCATATAGATGACAACTATGGCTTGGACAGTGCCATCCGCCGTGAAATGGCTCGCGTATTCCCGGAACAGGAATTCATAGAACTCCCGTTTGATCACCCCATTTATCATACACACTTCTCATTTCCTAACGGTCTTCCAAAAATTCACGAACACGATGGCAAGCCGCCTCAGGGATTCGGGCTGTTCGACCAGCATGGGCGTCTATGCGTCTTCTATAGTTACGAGAGCGATTTGGGAGATGGTTGGGAGCCAGAATCAGTGCACGACCTCCCATTGGACGTCCGGGAACCTGCCCTGCAGATGGGAACCAATATCTTGGTGTACGCTCTGACGGGTGCCAGTCTACACAACTAAAAACTCACATGAACTATCTCGTATCCCAGGATCCCAAAATCTTTGCCGCTATTGAACGTGAAGTGGACCGGCAAAACCACGGACTGGAGTTGATTGCCTCGGAAAATTTTGTATCCCGAAGCGTCATGCAGGCTATGGGCTCTGTATTTACCAATAAATACGCGGAAGGATTACCAGGACGACGCTACTACGGAGGCTGTGAGTTTGCAGATACGGCAGAAGATTTGGCTCGCGAGCGCGCCAAGCGACTCTTTAAGTGCGACTGGGTTAACGTTCAACCACACTCCGGCGCATCAGCCAACGCGGCTGTGTACCTGAGTTGCTTGAATCCCGGAGATACATTCCTCGGCCTGGATCTTGCGCACGGCGGGCATCTGACCCACGGAAGCCCTGTAAATTTCTCCGGTATATGGTTCACGGCAACCTATTACGGCGTCGAACAGGATGGGCGTATTGACATGGACCGTGTCCGGGAAAAAGCAAAAGCTGTGCGGCCGAAACTTATCTCTATCGGAGCTAGTGCGTACTCCCGCGACTTCGACTACGCGGCCTTTCGTGCCATCGCTGATGAAGTGGATGCCCTCCTATGGATGGATATGGCCCACCCTGCTGGATTGATTGCTGCAGGACTGCTTAATGACCCGTTGCCATACGCTCACATCGTTACAACAACAACCCACAAAACGCTTCGTGGACCACGTGGTGGAATGATTCTTGTCGGACGTGACTTTGAAAATCCATTCGGGAAAATTGCGCGAAAAAGCGGTCGCGTCCGCAATATGAGCGAGCTGCTGGACTCAGCTGTGTTCCCCGGTATGCAGGGAGGACCGCTTGTGCACGTAATCGCAGCTAAGGCCGTCGCCTTTAAGGAAGCACTGAAACCTGAATTTGTTGAGTACTCGCGTCAAGTGCAACGCAATGCAGCTGAGATGGCAAACGCCTTTTTGTCGCGTGGCTATGATGTCGTGAGCGGTGGAACTGACAACCATCTTGTTCTGGTTGACCTTCGAAGCAATAACATCACGGGAAAGGACGCAGAGCGAGCATTGCAGGCAGCTCACATCACTGTCAATAAAAACATGGTTCCCTTTGATGATAAAAGCCCCTTCGTCACAAGTGGTATTCGTCTCGGAACTGCCGCTGTCACCACGAGAGGTTTTAACGAAGCAGACATAGAGGGCGTCGTTGCCCTGATTGACCGCGTGTTGAGTGCACCGAATGACGAGTCAATTCAGCATCAGGTAAGGAAAGAAGTTTATTCGCTCTGCACCGCCTATCCGCTGTACGATTTCGTGATCGCCTAAATGACCTTCGTGTGCATGCCCGGTAGATTACGGAACAGTATGCTTGGAAGCCAACGACGAGCCCTGTGTAAGCCTGCAATAATTCATGACTTACCGTAGATGATTCCGCGCACTGCGAGTACGGTTTCCATAGCTGAAAGGAGTAAAGTTCTCCCTTCAAACGATTTAGACTGAGCACGCCACGACGATATCGCACCTGAACCGAGTATCCTACGCTTGGTATACGTAGGTCGCGTTTTGCGCGGATATGTTACGACACATGACACGAGAGAAAATAGATTATTGGCCCCATCTGCACCAATCCGGTCTGTCCCAGAAGATTTATGATAAAGCCTTAGTGTCAGGCAGTAATGAGACACTTCTTGACCCTGAAGGCAGGATAGTTGAGTGGCTCCTGGATATGCGTATCCCTCTCCTAGATGGAAAAATGTCCCGTGAGATTGGTAAGCTGGTTGCCAACAGATTGCGTGGGATCGGGATCATGCAAGTCGCCGGTTCCGGTATTGGGGCCAGCGCCATGGTCTGTGCAACAATTAACGCATCTGGCTCACCGCCCCTGCAGGGAGGACTGGTCCGACTTCAGCCCAAACCCTACGGACGTCGCCGCCTGATTGAAAGACCATTGGATCCTGCGATTCCGGTGGTAATTCTTGACGATCTGCTCAACAGTGGCGGAACGGCCAAGCGCGTTCTCAGAGAACTCAGAAGGGAGGGATTTATGGTTGAAGGATACTTGACAATTTTCGAATTCGCATGGGGTGATGGCCGAATGGCACTTGAGCAGGAGGGGTTGTGGGTTGATACATTGATGGAGTTGACATTAGGTCAAGAAAATTCGGGAAGCTCCGATTCGGCTACGCATGCATAAGGGAAATGGGTTTCAATTGGCGAAAAACATTTGGACGTGCCCTAAAACCGGAAACATCCAGCGCAGTTCAGGCAGCAGATACTCAAGCGCTTGCTGAACCACGCGAGGATACGCTGCCGAAGGGCAGCGAAATGTCCTTCCTCGACCACCTGGAAGATCTACGCTGGACGATCATAAGGGGCATAAGTGGCGTGGTCATCATGACTATCGTCGCAGCAATATTCCATGACTGGGTGGTAGATGTAATCCTCATGGGCCCTGCAAGATCAGACTTCATCACATACCAACTCCTGGGGTTTGATTTTGAAGAGCTACACCTGCAAAACCGTACGGTAGCCGGCCAGTTCTTTGCACTCATGGGCATTGTTATGGCCGTAGGACTTGTAGCTGGTTCCCCCATCCTTATTTACTCCATCTGGAAATTTATCGAGCCCGGCCTCTATCCGAAAGAAAGAGCTGGCATGCGATTCATTGCAGCCTTTGCAACCATCTTCTTTGCGATCGGCATCCTGTTCGGCTACTATGTGATCACCCCATTAGCATTGAATTTTTTCAATAATCTCAGTATTTCTCCCCTTATTCGGAACGAGTTTGACATCACACGTTACTTCAGCAGCGTGACCTGGTGGGCCTTTGGCTCCGGGATACTCTTCGAGCTCCCTGTCATAATCTATTTTCTTACAAAATTGGGGCTCGCTACACCAGGGCGGTTACGTGCCTTTCGCAAGTATGCGTTTCTGGCCGTTTTCGTACTTGGCGCCCTCGTCACTCCTGCCGACCCTTTCTCCATGTTCGCCGCTGCCATTCCGTTGTACCTGCTCTACGAAGGTTCAATACTCGTGGCTGCCTGGGTAGAGCGCAAACGAATTCGTGAGCTGAACAAAGCCTTTGGTGATGCGGCTTAACTCAGCTGCCCCCAAACCCAAATAAGCGTCCGACCACCAAGCCCGGCACATATAAGTGTCACCAGGATTCCAAGGCCTAAGTACCAGCGCGGTAGAGTTACGGCTTTTTGTCGTGCCGCCAGGAATAGCACGAACCCAGCTATGAACGGCAGAAGTAGCCCATTGGCCGCTTGGGCGGCGATAATAATCTCCAAAGGATTCCGTCCAAACAATGCAAACACCATCCCAGTAAGCAGAACAGATATCCAGACAATCCGAAACCCGGGATGTCGCGCATCATCTGGCCATCCAAAAAATTCCCGTACACCACAGGCTGCTGCCAAGGGGGCCGTCACCGCTGAAGTAATTCCGGCTGCAAACAGCCCCACTCCAAAAAGTATCTCCGCAAAAGGGCCCACAGCTGGACGAATCACTGGGGCAATCGCCGCTACCGACTCCACTGACTCAACCTCCAGAGTGGCACCGGCAAGAAGGATCGCGACAGAAATTATCCCCCCAAGCGGCAGGAAAATAGCCATTCCAGTAAGCTCACGCCGCCAGGCAAACTGGGGATCATCCTGGACCCAATACTTCTTGGCTGCACTTCCATGCAAGAATAGATTGTAGGTCACAACAGTGGTACCAACCAGCGCAATTGTGCGCACTAGACTGCCGTCAGGCATTCGGGGAATAACGAGTCCCTGCAATGCAGCTTGCCAATCTACTGGTGCGAGAAACACTGTGACCAGGAAGACTGCGCTCATAAGCGCAACAAGCCCTGCCAGCAGTTTTGTCACCATTTGCAGCTGCAGTAAGAGCGCTGCGGCCGCCAACAGACCGATAAGCAAAATCAGCACGCTTCGCGGAAGTAAGCCGCCCGTAAGACTACTTACTCCAGCCACAGCACCAGCAATGTTACCCGTCTGGAATGCCGCAGTACCGACCCAAAGTCCCAGAACTACCAAAGTGATTACTATCCACCGGACTGGTGACTGCTTGGTATACACACGTAGCGCTTCCCCCATGCCAAGCTTGGACAAAATCCCCGCTCCGGCAGTGAATGACTGCAGCACAAATGTCGCTCCGACAGAGAACAACAACACCCAACCCAACGCATAGCCGAAGTCAATTCCCGCAGTGGCACATGTCAATACCGTGCCTGGACCTACAAAAGCAGCTACAACCAGAGAGGATGTCCCCAGTTTTAATCTAGACTGTTTCACGGCACACCAGGAGGCTATTGGATAGTCCAAGTATCGGCCGCGTACAGTAACGCGTCCAGATCTCCCTGACCCTGTTTCTCTGTGATTGCTGCAATCTGCTCCTGTAGCAACTCCTCGTAAGTTGGGCGTTTTTCGCAGAAAAATACCCCAAACGGTCTGGGCATATCCGGCCGTTGTGACATTCGGCTCACGATCCCAGCAAGCTCCAAAGAGGTTTCGTCGTAAACAATGGCTTCGTTAACCGAGGCGTCTCTCCCTTCAATATCGAAAACGCTTGTCCTGAATCCATCCAGTCTGATGCCTCGTTTGCCATTTGCAAAAAGCATAGGCTTTCCGTGCTCCAGGTAAACCGTCCGATCAGCCTTGGTGGCTCTCTCGGTGAAGTCAAAAAAAGCTCCGTCGTTGTAGATATTACAGTTCTGATAGACCTCCACAAATGCACTGCCTGAATGGGTATGTGCACGCTTGAGCACTTTGGTAAGGTGCTTCGTATCCCGGTCAGCGGTTCGCGCTACAAAAGACGCCGAAGCGCCAAGAGTAAGTGAGATAGGGTTGAACGGAGGTGTAATCGAGCCAAATGGACTGCTCTTGGTCACTTTACCAATCTCACTTGTTGGACTGTACTGCCCCTTGGTGAGCCCATAGATCTGATTGTTGAACAGTAGGAGCTGCAGGTTCACATTCCGACGCAGCAGATGGATCAAGTGATTACCCCCAATAGACAATGCATCACCATCCCCTGTTACAACCCAAACATCCAGGTCCGGCCTCGAGGCCTTGAGCCCTGTAGCTATCGTAGGAGCACGTCCATGAATGGAGTGCATTCCATACGTGTTCATGTAGTACGGGAATCGGCTTGAACAGCCAATACCACTTACAAACACTACATTTTCCCGCTTCACCCCCAGCTGCGGCATTAACCGCTGCACACTCGCGAGAATTGCATAGTCCCCACAGCCTGGGCACCATCGTACATCCTGATCACTGGTGTACTCCTTGCGGTTTATCCTGGCCTTCGGTGGGCCCGCTCTGCGCGGTCCACGACCTGGTGGTAGTGTGGGTTTCCTGGAAGGGGGGAGTGTTGGCATTTAACTGACCTCTTCGGAATTATTGATGGCAGCTTCAACAATTTCACTGGCTTTGAATGGTTGGCCCTGAATTTTGTTAAGAGCGGTAAATGGCAACAGGAAGCGGTCACGCAGAATGCGAACCAGTTGTCCTTTATTCAACTCAGGCACCAAATAGCCATCAAAGCGACCCAGAATAGATCCTAGATCTGGAGGTAGTGGATTGATATAGCGCAACTGAACCGTACCTACCTTCAATCCATGATTGTGCAGCTGATCTACAGCGGTCTTGATAACTCCATCTGTTGATCCCCAACCAACTATGAGCAAATCTCCTTCCTCATGACCGTATATCTCTGTGGGTTTAATGAATTGTGCTACCCGCTCAACCTTGTCCGCCCGAAGATTCGTCATGAATTCGTGATTCTCCGGATCGTAAGAGACATCCCCCGTCTCGTGTTGCTTCTCCAAGCCACCTAGGCGATGTTCCAAACCTGGCGTCCCAGGCTTTGCCCAAGGTCGAGCCAAGGTATCCGGATCTCGCACGTAGGGAAGAAATACATCCTTACCATCCACCTTACGATTCGTCTTCCCTGCAAAGCTAATATCGAAACCTCCGAGTTCGCTGGACGATGGAATACGCCAAGGCTCAGAACCGTTCGCTACATATCCATCTGCCAACAAAATGACCGGTGTCATATGGCGGATAGCCACCTCACAGGCCTCATATGCCGCATAGAAACAATCTCCCGGAGTTGCAGCTGAGAGTACTGGCAATGGTGCCTCACCATTGCGACCATACATGGCCTGAAGCAGGTCACTTTGCTCAGTCTTGGTCGGCAACCCCGTTGACGGTCCCCCACGTTGCACATCTATGATCACGATGGGCAACTCCATCATGGCCGCAAGTCCTGTACTTTCCGCCTTCAGGGTCAACCCTGGACCACTGGTTGCACAGACTCCCAGATTTCCACCGAAGCTGGCTCCAATAGCTGCGCCAATGGCTGCAATCTCGTCTTCTGCCTGAAACGTCTTTACGCCAAAATTTTTGTACCTGCTTAAATGATGAAGCAGATCCGAAGCAGGGGTGATTGGATAGCTGCCATAAAAAAGATCCAGCCCACTCTTACTACTGGCTGCAACTAGTCCAAGGGCAAGGGCCTCCACCCCGCGAATCGCTCGGTACGTACCAGGCGAAAGTGGCGCCGGAGCGACCTCATATCGTACAACAAAGTCCTCCGTGGTTTCGCCGAAATGATATCCCTTCTTCAGCAGATGTATATTTGCTTCCGCAAGCTCAGGACGCTTGGCAAATTTCTCTGACAACCACTCCATCGCAGGCTTCAGTGGACGAGAATAAAGCCAGAGTGTCAATCCCAGCGCAAACATATTCTTGCTGCGATCGACAGCTTTCTTATCGAGACCAAAGCCCTTGAGTGCCTCCTCGGTCATCCGGGACAACTCAACCTCAAAGACCCGATAGTCCTTCAATGCTCCTTCATCCTCCAGCGGATTGTTTTTCTCATACCCTGCCAGTTTCAAGCTGTGAGGCTTAAAGGCATTCACGTTAACTATGATCGCCCCGCCTCGTCGAACGCGTTCCAGATTGACCTTCAGTGCAGCTGGGTTCATGGCCACCAGCAAATCAACTTCGTCACCCGGCGTCCGAACATTTACTGATCCAAAGTGCAACTGGTAGCCACTCACACCGTAAGTCGTTCCCGCAGGTGCACGGATTTCCGCCGGAAAATCTGGCAGGGTTGCCAGATCATTCTGGGCAAAGGCAGTCGCCAAAGTGAACTGGGATCCCGTTAACTGCATGCCATCACCTGAATCTCCGGCAAAAAGCACGGTGACTTCATCGAGTAACTCCACGGATTTCGTGGCAGCAACGGTACTTAGGGGAGAATTTTCCATGAATTAACCTACTACGTTCACACTACAGCACAAATACACTTGTTTCCTTCAACAGCTTGCTTGTTGGCGTGTTGCGATATTCCTCCATTGTGCCTACGCATATAGCAACTGCCCCCGAAGAGGCTTTATTCCAATGGCCAATCTGCCGGTGCGGCAAGCTCTATCACGTTCTAATCTGATCGTGAGGGAGCCAAGTTCAGTGCACAGCAACACCGAGAGATCAAGAAAGCGGAGCATGCAATAAACGATCCTGATAGTATCAAGCGTAAATTATTGCTACAACATTCTCTGTATTCTGCGGGGATTTGAGGGTACCATGGAGAACTACTTTATCTCATCCTGCAACAGGAATGTGGAAGCAATCACACGCGATGGTATCCAATTCACCTCGCAGACCGCAATAAGTTAAGCAATACGAGTCGATAGTGTATCGCCGATTGGGGGTAAAACCGTTGACCGGGGGGCACGTGCGCGCACCATGTACGCCTCCAGGAAACCTCTGTGGTTGCTTGGAGCTTCGACTGCTTCAACGATCCGCTCGTGGTCGATGGAGTTGACACGATCGCACGCAGCACGTATGGCATCCATCGAAATCTTGAGTGCTACATCCACCGGCATGCGCTCCGGATTAATGTCCAGACCGTACCAAGCATTGTACCCATGCATCTTGAGCACATAAAGTCCCGCCTCCATTTGCTCTGGCGATATTAGACCTGCATTAAGGTCCTGATCGTAATTGCCTAGCGGTTGGCTATTCCAATGCGTATGTGCCAGACGCCCCTCTGATAAGGGCCAGCTCAGGGCATATGCTGTGTCTTCGAAGCCCATGAGCAAGTGCCCGATTTCTGGATTCATACAGACAAGTTTATGGCCATCCGCAAGCAGATTCTGGTTTTCCCCATGCTGCAGCATTTCCTCAACCTGCCGTCCGAGCAACACACCTTCCGGGGTCAGGCTGTAAAGAATGCGTCCCCTGGGCTCATAAGGCTTAGGCTCAAAAGCGATACGCATACCCGGCGCTGCGTCCAGCGCTTCCGCCAATCCTGCAGCAAATCGCTGACGCATATGGGCCATGTTCATCCCAAACGGGTTCTCATAGCCGTCTATTCCGGGCCACACAACTGAAAAATCACACCCTAATTCTCTGGCCAGACTCAGCGAGCGCGCCGTTCGATCAATCGCCATCCGGCGAACCTTATCGTCGGGATTTGAGAGCGAGCCAAATTCGAACTCTGCATCGTAAAAAAGTAACGGAATGACCGTCAATAGACGGATTCCGGTATCTTGGGTGAAGGCTTTCCAGAGTGACAGATTATCTTCGTTAATCTCGTTCGGATAATGTGCCTCCAAGGCATCCAGACCGTAATCTTTCAAAGACGCAGCGATCTCAAGCCTGGACTCAATTGATTCATCCGGCTTGTACTTGGCATGAAACCTCGAATCTGCTGGCGAAAAAAACCAAATACCTGCAGAAAACCTGGGTGTGAGATCAAACGAATTTAAGTGAGAGACCAAGGCTTCGCCCGTCCGTATCGTAGCCTGTCCGCGTAAATCAGTGAGGGGCATCAGTTGAAATTGTTTTTCGTCGAAAGATAGACGACAGCAGCATCACCGATGATGCTCCTCATAGTGAGCTCCCAGCCAATCTTCTCCGTAATCGTTACTCGGATCCCTGACAATCGTGTGAATATGATTACTCCCACTCTCATCTCCGCCAACTCCTCGTTCGCGCACATATTCGATCAGTAAGGACGGACCATGCACCCGATAATAGTATCGGCTCTCTAGACGCTCTGTTGGACCAATCCATGCGAAGCGCAACGCTTCCAGGCCGTCCGAGCGAATTTTCGCCAATTGTGTATTTGCGGCGTGATGATCTGCATTACGGACATATTCTTCAATCAATTCCCACAACAAAATCTGTTGGGTTTCGCTTAATGCAGAAGCTTGTATGCCCTCAATCGATTCAAGTCTGTTACGCTGCCCCGGACCTTCGAAAATGTCATTTGGCACAGCTTCTCCCAGTACAGCTAGCGCACGCTGTTCATTGGTAAGTGTCTGTACGAGCTTGTATCCACGTTCCCGTTCGTGGGAAAGGATCCGCCAACCCGCATAGGGGCCTGTTTCAACTGTATACGGTTCTGCACCCAAGAATAAGGGGGTGAACGCAACATCATCACCGACTACGGTGAAGCTGGCAGCCAAGTGATGCCCTGTAAAAAGCCAGCCCCATTGCTCATCCGTCTCGGGGTTTCCAAAAATGGACACCCAATAGTTCTCCGTTGTCCAGCTCTCAATCAGCTCAGCCATTCGACCGGAAGCGCCGCGCTCCGAAGCCGCTTCACTGAGTACATCATCAAGCCACATTACACCTGCTATTTTCAAGTATCCCTGACTGCTGGTGGATGCCCTCATCAGGGCATGAAGATGATGACGCTGAGTTACGGTCATGTCTCCGGTGCGCAGCCCTCCACGCTCGTAAAAAATACTGGGCAAGTTGCTCCACCGTGTACGGGCATCCATATCTGACAGTTCAAACTGAATTTTGGACAACTGTACCCCATCAAGTGAGCCAAGAAATGCCACCGCCATCGCACGCATATCCTCCGGGTTATGTGGTTGAGCCATAACAACCGGCTGTGCCGCAGCATTTTGCATAGTCCCCGCTTCCTGTGGTGAGCTGAAGGGGAACAGACTGAGAAAACCGAACAATACAAGCAAGCGACACGCTGAACAGTTCATGAATAAAAATCTGCTTTGATCAATGCCAGATTGGAGGATGTTACACCAGTGCAATGTTTGGGTTTCGGAGATTTTTGATGTTTATCCCGAGGCAGAAGGGATCTGGTATGGCTTTATTTCGAGTCCTGAGTAAACTGTAAAACCGTGAGTCAAACCAGATTTTGGAGAACATTATCCTGGGATATGACCCGACTCCACAGAATCACGGGCTCCTTATTCTGGACTAATTGGTGCTTGCCCGGAAAATAGGGGTTAGCTGGTTTATGGTGATATAGGGATTTTCAGGGGTATATTGGCCGGTCTTCGGCCAATGGCACTCCATGGCATCGTGGATGTGCTCGCTGTTTAGACGAATATTGGGTGAGGTTAGATCTTGTAGTAGAAGGTGATGGTTCGGCAGCGGAATGCGACTATCGCCAATCTTCGGAGGATTGCATACCGCTGGACAGTACTCTAAGCAGTAGCGGCGGGGAATGTATCTTGAGGAGATTTCCTTGGTTTTAAAGTTTTTCAATCATCTACTCGCCTAACGCAATGACAATACCCGCGGCCATATTCAGAGGAATGCCAGTTCTACTGACGCTATCAATACTGGGGACAGCAACAGCTCAAATGCCGAATGTGGAGATCCTAGAACAGATGTCCGGAGTCGAGGTACTTTTCATAGGAATAAGCCCGGTCAACGAGTCTGTAGTGTGGATAAGCGGAACAAATGGTACCTATGGGCGCACCCTTGACGGAGGTGAGCACTGGGAAATCGGCGTAGTACCGGGAGCAGATTCGCTTCAGTTTAGGGATGTTCATGCCGTAAATGACAATACAGCCTACCTGCTTAGCATCGGCAATGGAGATCAGTCCAGGATCTATAAGACAACGGATGGAGGAAAATCCTGGACACTGCAGTTTACGAATGCTGAGCCTTCTGGATTTTTTGACTGTATTGATTTTTGGGATGCACACAGTGGGGTGGCCTTTAGTGATTCCTTCGAGGGTGCATTCTACATAATTACTACAAGCGACGGTGGAGAATCATGGCATCGCGTACCACCTGAAGTGTTGCCGCCTGCTCGGCCCGGAGAGGGAAGTTTTGCTGCTAGCGGGCACTGCCTGCATGCAGGAGGAGACAGCACGGCATGGATTGGTACGGGCGCTCACGAATCGGGGCCTGCTAGAGTGCTTAAGACAACGGATCGGGGCATGACTTGGACGTACCACGATACGCCCATTTCGGGAGGATCTGTACGAGGAATCACCTCTGTGGCATTTCTTGACCAGGCAACGGGTGCAGTATTGGGCGGAGATGTTACAGACATGACAAGTCGTGAAGACAACATTGCGCTGACCGACGACGGGGGGATTACTTGGATTCAAGCCGGCCGGCCTTCCTTTTCTGGACCAGTGTACGGGGCCGTTTACGTGCCCCATGCTCCCATGCCCACGCTGGTTGCCGTGGGGCCAGTGGGCTTGGCCATTACAACCAATCAGGGAGCATCATGGACAACGCTTTCTAACGAGGATCTGTGGACCGTTGGATTTGGCGGACCCTCGACAGGCTGGGCTTTGGGAAGGGATGGACGGATCCTGAAGATTTCTCTAAGCTGGTGAGAATGACCTTCCAGGAAGGATGTCTATCCACCTCAGCAAAAATGCAGTGCTTGTTGTGTATTCAGATCAATTTGCCCACCCAATGAGATCCAAATTGCCCACCCAATGAGATCCAAATTGCTCACCCAGTGAGATTCAAATTGCTCACCCGATGAGATTTAAATTGCTCACCTGAGCGGATTTTTTCAGAGCTTGGGTTTTACATTTGTTTTGTAGTTGCTTCGCTTGATTCGTTCGAAGGTTCCGTCAACCGTTTTTGCATGGACTCTCCCATGAGTTCAATGCGGTACGCGGGTTGGACGAGTCGATCCAGGAGCGCATCGGCAATCGTAGGATTGGCCATGTTTTGATGCCAGTGTTCAACGGGTAATTGACTGGTTGCGATCGTGGATCGTTTCTGAATCCGATCATCTAACAACTGGAAGAGATCCTCCTGTTGGGTTTGTGACAGATGGATCAATCCCCAGTCATCCAAGACCAGAACATC
>LXNI01000455.1_pt1 | contig 46929 bp, 43 predicted proteins | sample 809091 | NCBI WGS metagenome assembly LXNI01 (sample SAMN04870527, study PRJNA318959) | sponge metagenome | biome: 01000161; feature: marine sponge reef; material: water | host: Sarcotragus foetidus | place: Greece: Milos, Mediterranean Sea | collected 2013-05-29 | depth 5-7 m
TCACAGGAAGTGCCTTTCGATCCTGGCCGACGGCCGCCGTTACACACGGCCATTCTCCCAGGTCAGAAAGGCACTTCCCCGCATTTCCAGCCCCAACACCCCCAACCCATCGGTGGATCCAGGCTAAGCCTGAACATGTCGCGGCTGGGGCCGCGAGATGCCCGGCGTCCTGCCGGCGAAAGCACCCGGGCCCGCCGAAACGACGCTCGCGACTGCGATAATCGGGACGCCCCCGTAGCCAAGGCCGGCAAGGCAGCGGACTTTTAATCCGAAGACCGTGGGTTCGAATCCCACCGGGGGCACTGCACGGGCGGCGCCGGTCCGGGGTGCGCCGAGTCCCGAGCGGGCCGCCGTAATCTGGCGATGTGGCATCCCTGCGAGCGCGACACCGGGCGGCGGCGATCGTCGTCGCCCTGTTTGTCCCGGCCGTTCTGGGCGCCGCCTGCACGATCAGCTCGGAGTCTCCCGACGCCGCCGCTCTGGGGGCCCGCGCCGGTCCGGCGAGCGGGACGACCACGACCGCGACCGCCGGCGGTGACACCAGCGGCACGCCTCCCCCGAGCGCGGCCGAGCCGCAGCAGGACGTCCCCTCTGCCGACGCCGCCGAGGCTGCCGAGGCGCCCGCCGGGGAGGACCTCGGCCCCGATGACGCCGCGGGCGAGACCCCGGATACCGCCAGCGCCGAGGGCGAGACTCCGGATACCGCCGACGCCGAGGTGACCGCGGCGGAGCAGCCGGCGAGCACCGAAGAGGGCGACGAGCCCGACGGGAGCACCGCTGTGACCGCCGACGCCGGATCCGACGACGACGGATCCGCCGACGGCACCGAGGAGGAGTCGGACGGAGACGACGAGACGCCGGCGCCGGGTGACGGGACGGGCGCCGGCGGCGAGGGGGCCTTCGATGAGCGCTCGAAGGTCTCAACGGTCGGCATCGGCGCGGTCTACTTCGGGATGTCGCCGGAGGAGGCCGCCGAGCGGGTCGGCGCCGTCTGGGCGGGCATACCGCCGGGCGGGGCGGACTGCTACGTGGTGACACCGTCCAACGGTCCGCCCGGCGTGGCGTTGTGGGTGTACCACGGCACCGTCGAACGCGTCGACGTGGAGACGCCCCTGCTGCGGACGCAGTCCGGCCTCGGCGTGGGCACGCACATCGGTGAGCTGCGCTCGCTCCTCGGCGAGAAGCTCGTCGTCGAGGAGCACCCGTACCTGGCCGGCTGGATCCTCGCCACGTTCGTCCCGACCGACCCCAACGACGCCGCCTTCCGCATCGCCTTCGACATCTCCGGCGGGGAGGTCATCCGCTTCCGGGCGGGGCGCACCGAGATCGTGTCGCTGGAAGCCTGTGCGTAGAGCGCCGAGCAACTCGACGTCCGGTGACCGCGTCAGCCTCAGCCTGCCGGCCGAGCCGGCCTCGGTGGCCCTCGCCCGGACCGCGGCGATCGGGCTCCTGCACCACCGCGCCGGCGACGCCGGCCTCGGCGCCCGCCTGGCGTCGGTCGTGGCCGACCTCGCCGGGGCCGGCTTGCGCGGTGCGCAGACCCGGGACCGGCTCCAGATCCATTTCGACGTGGAGACGACGTCGGTGATCGTCACTGTGGAACTCCGGCGTCCCGGACGCTGGCAACCCGGCGGCCATTTCCTCCAGAGTCGAACGGTGAGCCTGGATACCGACAGCGCCCGCAGCCGCCGCGGCACCGGCCGGCGTTGAGCCCCGTCAGCGTCCGGTCGAACCGAATCCTCCGCTGCCCCGCTCCGACGGGGGCAACTCGTCCACCTCGACTAGCGCGGCGGTCACCACCGGCTGGATCACGAGTTGGGCGATGCGCTCGCCCCGGCGCACGGTGAACGGCTCAGTCGGATCGGTGTTCACGAGCAGCACCTTCAACTCGCCCCGGTAGCCGCTGTCGATGAGGCCCGGCGTGTTGAGGCAGGTCACGCCGTGATCCCGCGCCAAGCCGCTGCGCGGCTGCACGAATCCCGCGAACCCCTCAGGAATGGCGACGGCCAGGCCCGCCGGGACCAGTGCTCGCCCGCCGGCGGCGGGCAACTCGGCATCGGCGGCGGCCCGCAGGTCCAGCCCGGCGTCCCCCGGCCGTGCATAGGCGGGCAGCGGCAGGTCGGCGGCGAGGCGCTGCACGGCGATCGTGACGGGCGTGTCATCGGGCGTGTCATCGAGCATGTCACCGGGACGCGGCAGAGGGATCGTGACAGCCATGGCGCGACCCTACGGCGGCCCCGTGGCGCTGGCAGTCGCCCCTCCGGGCTGCCGAGAGATTCAGAGGATGCCCAGAGCGGTTCCCCAGCCTTCCCCCAGCTTTGTCCTGCTACGTCGCACAGCCCCGGCGGCGCGTCCTGAATCGAGACCCACCCGTCTCGCTAGCATCCGGCCTGTGCTCGTGTGGATCGACCTCGAGATGACCGGCCTGGACGCCGACCGCGACCACGTCCTGGAAATCGCCACGGTCATCACCGACGATGAACTCAACCCCGTCGGTGACGGGCTGCGGCTGGTGATCCATCAACCCCCCGAGGTGCTGGGCCTGATGGGCGACGTCGTCAGCAAGATGCACCACGACAGCGGCCTGACCGACGAGGTGCGCCTCTCGACCCTGAGCCTCGCCGAGGCCCAGCAGCAGACCCTGGACTTCATCCGCCGGCACATCCCCGAGCCCGGGAAGGTCCCGCTCTGCGGGAACTCCATCGGCATGGACCGGCGGTTCCTGAACCGCTGGCTGCCGGACATCGAGCAGCTCCTCCACTACCACGTCGTGGACGTCTCGTCCCTCCAGGAGTTGGCGCAGCGCTGGTACCCCGCCGCCGCCGAGAAGCGGCCGCGGAAGCGCAAAGGGCACCGGGCGCTCGACGACATCATCGAGAGCATCGAGGAACTGAAGTACTGGCGGAGCAGCGTCTTCGCGCCCGCCCCGGCAGCGGACTGACCGCGGTTCGAGTGCCCCGTCGCAGCGGTAAGTTGACCCGGTGACCGCAGCGGCGCCGGGCGATCCGCCAGCGAGGAGACCGCCGCGCCAGGAGCGGGAACCCGCATCGACGGAGATCACCGAGATCGCCCCGGGCGTCCTCCGCGCTCAGCTTCCCGTGAACCTGCCGGGGATCGGCCACGTCAACTGCTACCTGCTCGAGGATGAGCGCGGCGTCGCCGTGGTGGATCCCGGCCTGCCGACCCCGACGTCGTTCGCCGCGCTCGAGCAGCGCCTGCGCTCCGCCGGCTACGCCATCGGCGACGTCCACACCGCCGTCATCACCCACTCGCACTTCGACCACTTCGGCGGCGCCGAACGCCTGCGGGTCCTGGCCGGCGCGGAAATCGTGGCCCACGAGACGTTCCGGCCGGTGTGGGAGGCAACCGAGGTTGCCGAGCCGGCCGAACTGCTCGGCGCCGGCGAGGACGACGAGGGTGCTCACCGACCCCCTTGGATGGCGTTGAGCGTGAACCCGTGGGGCACACAGCGTGAGCCGATGCCCGAGAAGGAGTGGCGCGCCTGGGAGGAGATCGCGCGGGATGACCCGCGCTGGTTCGCCACACCGCGGCCGACGCGCACCGTGGTCGATGCCCAGATCGTGCGGCTCGCCCGCCGAGAGTGGATATGCCTCCACACGCCCGGGCACACCGAGGACCATCTCTGCCTCTACGACCCCGCCCACGGACTCATGCTCTCCGGCGATCACGTCCTGCCGACCATCACGCCGCACATCAGCGGGCTGACACCGCACGCCGATCCCCTCGCCCGCTTCTTCGACTCCCTGGAGCGTATGGACGCCATCGAGGGAGTGACGACGGTGCTACCAGCCCACGGGCATCCCTTCGAGGACCTCGCCGGCAGGGCCAAGGCCATCAGGCGCCACCACGAGCACCGCCTGAACGTCGTTCGCAAAACGGCGGAGGACTTGGGCACCGGCACGGTCCCGCAGTACATGCAGCGGCTCTTCTCGGAGCGTTCGTGGGGGAACATGGCCGAGAGCGAGACGTTCGCTCACCTCGAGCACCTCCGGTTTCTCGGCGAGCTGGCCGCAACGGGGCGCGACGGCCAGACCGTCTTCTCCCCGGCCTGAAGCCTTGGGATCCGCCGGCCGGACGCCGGCACTATTCCGACCGCCGGCCGCGGCGATGGTCCTGACGCTCCTGGCAGCGACGGGCTGCGGGAGCGCCGCGGACGCGCCGGCGAGCCCCGACGGCGCCGAAACGGCCACCGCACCGGCTACGGCCACCGCACCGGCTGCGCCTCGGGCCGCCGAACCGTCCTCCGCACCGACGCCCGATGCAGCGCCGGCTGAGCCCGATGTCGCCGCGGCCGCACCGGCGCCTGCCGATGCCGACAATGGCGATGGCGAGCACCGGCGGGTCCCCGATGTTCGCTTCCGGTATTTCGACGGGACCGAGGGATCCCTGGCCGATTTCGCCGGCACGCCGACGGTGATCAACTTCTGGGCCTCGTGGTGCCCCCCGTGCATCATCGAGATGCCGGCCTTCGAGGCCGTGCACGTCGAGCTGGCACCGCAGGTGGCCTTCCTGGGGTTCAACGTCGGCGACGAGCCGGGGGCGGCGCGGGAGCTGGCGACCCGGACCGGCGTGACCTACCCGCTGGCAGAGGATCCCGACTCGGGAATCTTCCAGGTCTTCGGAGGGTTCGGCATGCCGACCACCGTCCTGGTGAATCCGGAGGGCATGATTGTGCACATGATCAGCTCACGCCTGCGGGCACAGGACCTGCGGGCGCTCATCGCCGAGCACCTGGGCGTCTGAGCGGCGCCGACCCCGAGGCCTCGCCGTGAACACCGTCAGCCTCACCACACTGGCGAGCCTGGCCCTCTCGGCGGGGTTCATCTCGGCCTTCAACCCGTGCGGATTCGCGATGATGCCCGCCTACCTCTCGTACTTCCTGGGCATCGAGGGCGACAAGCGGCTGAACCCTGCCCAGAGCATCTTCCGGGGTCTCGGCGTGGGGTTGACACTCTGCGCCGGTTTCATGGCGGTGTTCGCCGCCATCGGCGCCCTGGCCTCGACGGTGCTCAGCCGCGGCGCCATCGAGAGCCGGGTGGCGTGGGTCACCTTCGTGCTGGGGATCGTCATGGGGGCCCTGGGCGTGGCGATGCTGTGGGGCTTCGAACCCAAGTTCCGGCTGCCGCGGCTGCAGCGAGGGGGCGAGAGCCGCCGCCTGAGCTCGATCTTCCTGTTCGGCGTGTCCTACGCCGTCGTCTCGCTGGGATGCACCATGCCGGTGTTCTTCGGGACCGTGGTCAGCGCCTTCTCCAGCAGGAACTTCTTCGACGGGCTGCTGGTCTTCATCGCCTACGGCGGCGGGCTCTGCGCCGTGATCATGGTGCTGACCCTGGCGATGGCGGTCGCCCGGACCGAGGTGATCGCCAAGATGCGCCGCGTCCTGCCGCACGTGAACCGCATCTCCGGCGGCTTCCTGGTAGTCGTCGGGGGCTTCCTGGCTCTCTACGGCTGGTGGGAGGTGCAGGTGCTGAGCGGCAACCTCATGACCAACGTCCTCGTGGATCTCTCGCTGGACGCCCAGACCGCGCTGAGTTCCTGGGCGGCGGCCGCCGGCCCGGCCCGGCTGGCGGTGGCCGCGGGCTACATCGTGGTGGGGATCGTGCTGCTCGCACTGCGGCCGAGCATGAAGCCGCGCAACGCTCGAATAGCCCTGGCGACTTTCGGTGTGCTCTGGCTGGCCGTGGAGGGGGTGTACTACCGCTTCGACCTCTTCGTGCTGCCGATCGTGCGCACCGTCGCCGACATCCCCGAACGCGTGGCCAACTGGTCCGACCCGTTGCGCTGGGCGGTGCTGTTCGAGATCCTGGCGGCTCTCGTCGTCGCCGCCATCGCCTGGCTCCGGGTGCGCCGGCGGTTGCGCTCAGCGCCCGACATGGCGGCCTGAGCGGCGCTCAGCCGTCAGGCGCCGCCCGCCGCAGCACGCACCACGTCGCCCACAAAGCCTCGCTGGCAATCCCGCGCCAGTGTCCGGGCAACGCCTCGGCGACCTCTGGCGCAGGTAGGTGGATGGGCGTGCGAACGCCGAGGGTGTTGAACCACAGGACCGCCCCGCCGGGGCGCAGAACGCGGTCCACCTCAGAGGGGAACAGCAGCATGTTGATCAGAGCCACGACGTCCACCGAGTCGTCGGCAAGCGGGAGGCTGGCGCCATCGGCGCGCACCCGCGGCGCCAAGTCCGGCGGCGCCAGCGCCAGCATGCCCGCCGACAGGTCCATGGCAATCACCCGCCGGAAGTGCGCGGCGAGGTGGACGGTGCCGAACCCGGTGCCCGATCCCACCTCCAGGCACAGAGCCGCGGGGTCCAGACCGCCGCGCTCACAGGCGTCGGGCAGTCCGACGAACTCCTCGGGCCCGAGACGGTTCGACCAGTCCGGTGCCAGTTCGTCGAATCTCTCGGTCATCTCGGCCGCGGCGTCGGGGGTCCAGAGCGTCTCGTCGGTGGCCACCCCCCGGGTCACCTCGCGCACAGGGTGATCCGCGCCGTCGATGTCGGGGGGGATCTCCGGCGCCGGGATCAGCACGGGCAGGTACCCGATGGCGGACGCGCCGGTGGCCCTCCGCCCGGCAGGTACTCGCCCCGCGGGGCACCCGCCTGAGTCGCCTCCGGCCGAGCCCCGGCTACCGCTCGCCGGCGTCATCTTCGGTGTCCCGCTATCGGGCAACCCCCGGGGCACCCGCCGCCTCGATCAACGGATCACCTCGAGGCCGCGCATGTACGGCCGCAGCGGGGGCGGCACCTCGATGGCGCCATCGGGCCGGCGCCACGTCTCGGTGAGCGCCGCCCACACCCGCGGCACCGCTAGGGCCGAGCCGTTGAGGGTGTGCACGAGCCGGGTCCCGCGCTCGCCGCTGGGGCGAAAGCGGACGTTGGCCCGCCGTGCCTGGTAGTCGCTGAACCAGGAGACCGACGAGCACTCCAGCCAGCGGTCCGTTCCCGGGGAGTAGATCTCGACGTCGAAGGTCCGGGCGGCAGAGCCCCCCAGGTCGCCGGTACAGATGTCCACGATCCGGTAGGCCAGGCCCAGGTCGGCCACCGCGCCCTCCGCCCGCTCGAGCAACTCGAGGTGCATCTCCGGGGCCTGGGCGGGGGTGGCGTAGGCCAGGATCTCGACCTTGTCGAACTCGTGCACACGCAGCAGGCCGCGGGTGTCGCGGCCTGCGGCACCGGCCTCGCGCCGGAAGCAGGAGGTGTGCGCCATGAAACGCATGGGGAGGTCGTCCTCGGAAAGAACCTCGTCCCGGCACAGGGACGTGAGCGGCACCTCGGCGGTCGGGATCGCCCAGAGGTTGTCGCGTTCGAGGTGGTAGGCGTCATCGGCGAAGCGCGGCAGGTGGCCCGTGCTCGTCATGGTGTCGGTGTGCACGAGCGTGGGCGGCCGCACCTCCTCGTAGAGGTCGGCGTTGCGGTCCAGGGCGAACTGCACCAGCGCGCGGGCCAGCATGGCGCCCTCGCGCCGGAACATGGCGAACATCGCCCCGGAGAGCTTGGTGGCACGCTCGATGTCCAAGAGCCCCATGTCGCCGGCGAAGTCCCAGTGGGGGACGCGCTGGTGGGGACCGTAGTCCTCGGGGGTGAAGTTCTCGACCCGCAGCACCCGGTTGTCCTCGGCGCCGGCGCCCACGGGGCATTCCACCGCAGGCACGTTCGCCATCCGCATCAGCAGATCCTCGAGGCGCCTGCCCAGCTCGTCGGCCTGTGCCGCAACGGCCTTGGTCTCGTCGCCGAGCATCCGGCTGCGCTCGGTGGACTCCACCGCCTCGTCGCGGCGTCCTTCCCGATGCAGTTGCCCGATCCGGGCGGAGAGCTGCTTCACCTCATGGCGCAGCTCGTCGCGACGGGCCAGCAGGTGCCGGCGGCGCACGTCGAGGTTGAGGGCCTCGGCGAGCGGCTCGGTGTCGTCGCCACGGGAAGCCACCCCGGCGTGGACGCGCTCCATCTCATTGCGCAGCAGGCGGACGTCGAGCACCACAAAACCGTACCGGCGCAACGCCCCGAGCCGTCAGCCGGAGGATCGCAGCACCGGTTCGGTGCCGTGCAGGATTCCCGCAGCGTGGATTCGCGTGCAGCCTGCTCGGTGGTCAGTTCCGCAACGGGAGCGAAGATGCCGCGTTGGGTGGGGTTGACGGCCGGATCGATTTCCGGGGCTACACCGCAGTGGACGATCACCCCGTCGCCCCCCTCATAGGGCGGCTGGTACCCGCCGTCGGCGGCCGCTCCCTCGCCGTACTCCCGCTTCTCCAGATCCCACTGGCCATTGGCACACGAGCCAGAGACTCTCATTGGGGGCGCACCGGCCGAGGTCGCCGTGGCGTGCCGTTCGCTGGACTGGCGCGTCGACCAAGTCCTACAACATCTTCCGACGCTTCGCCCACTACAGGATCCGGGCGCTGCTCTACGCCGGCAAACCCAACTGGGCGCTCCTCGCCCCGTCACTCCCCGCTGAAAACCGAAGCGCCGGTTACCGAAGGTCAATCCCACAACTCGCGCCGGCGATCCGGCCGAGCGCGCTGGTGAGGGCTCTCCAGATCTCCGAGATCGCTCAGGCGATGCCAATCCACGCCGAGGAGTCCGGGGCCGTCAAGTGCCCAGCGCGGCATGTTCCGGTCGTGTCCGAGTAAAATAGGCGCGTCGAATATCCGAGCAGCGGCCGCCAGTTCCGCGCCAATTGGAGTCAGGGGAATGCCTTTACCGGTCGCCTCGGCCCTGACGACAGCGACCTCCGGCCTGAGTTCCTCCTCGGTGAGTAGACGGTACGCATCCGGCTCCGGATCGAGGATTGCCTCTAGTGCTCGGGGGGTCAAAAGACGCAGTCGACTGCTGATCTGTCCGGCTAGCCCCTGAGTTCCATGGCGAAGTCGCGCGTGCGCCCTGTGAATGCGCTCCATCGCGCGTGGCACGGTGAGCAGGAGATGGTGTTTGAGTGGTGTGGGAAGCGTCCCGCTGACAGAGCGAATCAGGGCGTGCTCGTCGCCTACGAACGCGCCGGCCACTACGCGATGTCGTAGCCGTGGATAGTGTCGCCGGTGGCGTCCAACTCGTCGAGAAACTCGTCCCCCTCGATGAGTGCCAGAAGGGACGCACGATCCTCGGGCGCCAAACGCGAGTCGCCGCTCATGGGTTGCACACTCCCGGCGGCCTGGGGGGCCCTTGCGGGATTAGGGTCGGCCATGTCGGCAGCCTACTCGGCAGCCAGCTCAGCTGCTAGCCGCGTGGCCCCGCCGTCGGGCGACCAGGCAGCGCCGAACTCCGCCGTATGCCCAGTGTTGGCAACGCGCCGCCACCGCGGTCGCCCGGGTACGGCACGAATGCGGCGAGGTTCACCACTGCGATTCACCCGCCTCGACCATCGCGACCAACCTCCCCGGTTGTCACAACTAGGCGCCACCCCTTCGACGGCTGGCGGAACAACCCCGCCAGCCTCGGCGCGCCCGCGAACCGGCGGCACTGACGCAGGCCGCGCTGATCAACGCCTGAACGGGCCAGAACCAGCCCTGAGCGGCACTCGAGCACCCCAACACTGGGCCGAACCGGCGCGCTGAGGTCCAAGTGGCCACCATGACGAGCCCCAACTCGCCAACAGGCCCGAGCGGGATCTTCGCCACCACATCTGACCAGCCGATACGCCGCGTTGGTTAGCGCGCGTCACATTTTGCGGAGGGGGGTCTCCACATTTTGGCCAGGGTGCGTGGGGCGGCAATGGAGCGTACGCGCGCCTGAGGTCCGTGCCGGACTGTAGGTGCCACGGTCATCGTGCCGCAGATCAGTTACCGTTCCTGTAATGTGCTTGATGCCCCGGTATGCTGCAGGTACCGCTGAGCGAGGGGGCGCGATGGATTCGGGAGAGAACCCGTTTACGCCCGGTTTCGGGCAGGCACCACCGGTCCTCGCGGGCCGCGACGACCTCCTCGGCCTCGCAGCGACCGCTCTTGCATCCGGACCGCGCCATGTCGCGTTCACCTCGTTACTCCTCGGGCCGAGAGGGGTGGGCAAGACCGCCCTACTCGCGGCAATTGAGGAGGAGGCTCGGAGCGCGGGATGGCATGTCGTGAAAACGGCCGCGCTGTTCAACCCCAGGGAGGGCACTGGGCCGGTCCCCCACTTCCAGGAGCAGTGCTGGGACATCCTCGACTGCATCGACCCGCCACGGCGGGGCCGTCTGACAGGAATAGCGCTCCCGGTGGCAGGCGGCGGGGCGCAGTGGGAGCATCGACCCGAACGCGAGCCGTCATTCCAGAAGCTCGTGCAGAACACGGTCGACGCTGTCGTACGCGAAGGATCCGCCGGCGTCCTGCTGACATTGGACGAGTTCCACAACCTCTCTGAGGGCGAGGCCAGCGAGATAGCCACGGTGCTCCAGCACCTGACAAAACTCGATCAGCGGCCACTCGCGTTCTTCGGAGTGGGCCTCCCTCACCTCGAGTACACGCTGTTGACGAACCCCGGCTTCACGTTCTTCCAGCGGTGCAACCGCCTTCGCGTCGACAACATCTCCCTCCATGACGCCATGCACGCCATCGAAGTCCCCTTCGCTACACACGACACGCCGGTCCCGCTCCCGGAACTCAAGCGAGCTGCCGGGGCCACGCGGGGCTACGGCTACGCCATCCAGTCCATCGGCTACCACCTCTGGGATCTCTGCGGCAGCCCGACGGGGCCCGTGACTTCTGCTCACGTGGGCGAGGCAGTCACTCGCATGGAAGAGGATGTGGCGCGAAATGTCACCATGCCGATATGGGCACGCCTGTCCGACAACGACAAGCGGTTCCTGTGCGCGATGACGCCGGACACCGGCCCGTCTCGACTGCGGGACATAGCGCAGCGCCTCGGGCGAGACGGCGTACATGTCTCGAAGTACAGGAGGCGCCTACTTGATGAGGGCGTCGTGCTCGACGCTGGGCGCGGCTACCTCAGCTTCGCCAACGGCGAGGTCCGGTACCGGGCAATCGCAGAACATGACCTCTACCAGACTCACCGCGATGCCGCGGGCGGAGCCCCGGAAGAAGTACCCGACGAACCACAGCTGCGCAACGGGGGCACCGCGCCTCCCCTCAGGTAGTCGAACCCGAGACGCCGCCGCACAGCCACTCGCTCCCGAACACCGCACGACACTCGAAGGCGAAGAAGGCGGGATCGGTGCACACCGACGGTGGAAGGCCCACTGCCTCGTTGACATCACCGGTGGAGCGGTCGAACCTCGAGCGGGATCGGGCATGACCTGGTGGGGTTCGGGACGGTCGGGTGGGTCATCGCGGTCTCCTGACTCGGGTCACAGTAGTTGCGAGAGCTCCTCGAGATGTTCGTCGCGGCGTTCCAGGAAGCTGAGAATCAGATCGGTTGCTCCTGCCTTTCCCAGCCGCATGATGGCGGCACGCAGTTCAGCGAGGGTCCCGACGAACAGGGCCGGATCTGCGAGATTCTCGTCTCCGTATATCGCCTGGAAGAAACCCCGGTGCCGATCCCGCACCGCGCACTGGTCGCCGCCCAGCACGACGTAGCAACGCCGGGCGACCGCCACGTCGCCGACGGAGCGGCCGGCGGCACCGAGCAGCGACCGCAGCTCGGCCACATCGCTCGCGAACTCCTCGAAGGACGAGACCCCCGAGCCGAGCCAACCGTCTCCCAGCACAGCCGCTCGGCGTAGCGCGGCCCCGCTCCGCCCTCCCAGCCATACCTGCGGACCCGGTCGTTGGAACGGCTTCGGCTGGACAGAGAGATCGGCGAGACCCCACCGGCGACCCTGATGCTCCACGGGGTCGTCATCCCACGCCGCCCGCAGCACTTGGACCAGTTCGCCGACGCGCTCGCCGGGTCGCTCGTCGGCGCTGCCGTAGGTGGCGGCGGCAGACGTCGGACCGAGGGCGAGCCCGGCGACGAGACGGCCCTCCGAGAGCCGGTCCACCGTGGCCAGGGCTCGCGCTAGGGGGAGCGGCAGTCGCAACGACGCCAAGACGACCGATGTGCCGAGCCGGATGCGACTGGTGACGGCCGCCACGAAACCCAGCAGCGTGACCGGCTCCAGCGAAGGCACCGGCCCGAGCGCGCCTTCGTGCGCCCAGCAGGCGTCGAATCCGAGTTCCTCGGCCCGGATGGCGAAGTCCCGGACGGTGGCGGCGTTTCCCGGCGCCTCCTCGTGAATCTGCGGGAGATCCACCCCGAGCCGCGGCGCCGGCCCGGGATCAGTCATCGCTGATCTCGACGCCGAATGCCGTGGGCTTGCCACCGCTGATGGGATTCAGGTCCATCGGGCACGACGAGGCGACCAGGAGGATGTCGCGCTCGGCTCGGAACACGATGCGATCACCTGGCCGCGTGGCGGCGGACCGGAAGTCGAGGTCACCTTCGGAGGTGATCGGGATGTGGCTGAACAGGTTGACCGGCTGCGGCACGAATCGCATCTCCGTACCGAGAGCCGACAGCGCCTCAGCGAGATTGTCTGCGCAACTCCAGTGACCGGGATGGCCGACCAGTTCGTATCGCCGCCTGTCGCAGGCGGCGACCAGCATGTCGTGGTAACCCGGCGACGTGTCCTCCAGCAACGTCAGGATGGATCTGCGGCGGTCGCTGACGAAGGCCTCACCGACCGCCGGGAACATCCGCCTCAGAGTGACCCGCGTGTGGCTGGCACTGAGGTGCTCAGAGGGATCGGCGGCGCAGAACGCGAACAGGTCGACCACCTGGCAGCCCTCGACATCGACCACCGCCACACGCTCCCCAGCCGCGACGCGCCACCCCTTGCCGCGCGTCGCCGGGACGATCTCCAAGCCGTTGGTCGGTGCCATGGGCCCCCGGGAAGGGCTACAGGCCGGCGGTGCGGGCCGCTGCAGGATCTCGCTGGGAGTGCTCGCGGTAGCGCTTCACGAGCCAGCGGTTGATCTGCTGCAGGGTCGCCTCCTGCCAGGAGTAGGGGCCGCGCGGTGCGAAACGCGAGCGCAGTCCGACCTGCACCATCGTGTCGGCGTGGATGTCGGCGCCGTTGAAGTTGTCGACGTCGGCCTTCGCCTGCGCGAAAAGCACATCGAACAGGGGCAGCTCGAGGACCCTGGGATGGAAGAGGTAGCCGATCTGGATGGAGATGCTGCCCGCGCTGTTGGGGAAGACCGTGAAGTAGGCCACCTGATCCGGCACGATGGCCAGCGCCAGCGTGGGTGGCACGAGCGCGAAGTTCCAGTGCCAGCGGTCCTCGTCGGAGAGGTGGGGGAACACCGGGAACAGCGGCTCCCGGGTGAGGTTGAACGATGCGTCCTGGCGGAGGGTGCGGTTCGACCGCGAGATGTGGTTGTCGCGCGCCTCGTCGAAAGGCCAGAACCTGGCGTCGCTGCACGGCATCACGTCGCCGATGCCGCTGTGCAGCCGGTTGTTGTGATACCCGTCGACGAAGTTCTCCAGCATCACCTTCCAGTTCCAAGGCAAGTCCTCGAAGCTGCCTCCGTCCAACCAGACCGTCTCGTCAAGCCGGTAGTTGTCAAGAATCTGCGTCAGCCCTCCGAGCGTGGGCGTCAACTCGCCGGCCTCGTCGTTGAAGGTCATGAAGATGAACCCGTTCCAGATCTCGCTGCGCAATTGCGGGAGTCCGTGGCACGACTTGTCGAACCCGACGCGCTGCTCCATCGCCGGTGCGCCAAGCAGTTGACCGTCGAGGCCGTAGACCCAGAAGTGGTACGGGCAGCGGAAATTGCTCCCGTTGCCGGTACCCTCGGCGACGATCATGCCGCGGTGCCGGCAAACCGCCGACAGCACTCGAACCTGCCCATCGGTCCCGCGAACGGCCAGGAGCGGATCGTCGAACAGCTTCACCGTGAAGTAGTCGCCGACGTTGGGGATCTGCCCCTCGTGACCGATGCAGACCCAGTCCCGGTCGAAGATGGCCCGGCGTTCGAAGGCCAGAAACTCCTCGCTCACATAACACGCAGGCGGGAGAGGCACGGCCTCGTTGACGTCCACGACCGACGCCTCGAGTGCGTCCAGCAGCTCGTTGTCAGAACTCACGGCGAATCACATTCCCTCATTGCCGGCGCTCGGGCGGCGGTTCGCCGGCGCGCTCGAAGGCCTTGACGACCTCGGAGTAGGTGAGCATCTTGGGCCCCCCGGGCACGGGCTGCGGCACCGAGCCATCTTCGGGCTCCATGTCGTCTGAACCAGTGGCACCGTCGGCGGCGCGCTGGCGGGCCGACCAGCGGAAGAACACCGCGGCGATGATCGTCCACAGGTACAGCCCCCCCACGATCTTCATGATGAGACCGGCCATCTGCTGGTCGTTGGCCACCGTGACCCCCCAGAGCCGCAGCGGCGTGTCGTAGGCGTCGTAGACGGTGGTCTGGGCGAAGGTCAAGAACCCGGCGGGCACCGTCGGCAGCACGGACATTGCGAACAGGTAGAACATCTTGGTGAGGGGCTGCAGGCGCAGCTCGGCGAACGGCCCGCACACCGGCAGCCACATGGCGATGGCCGTCACGAACAGCAGGAGATGCGCCGTGTAGTGGAAGATGCCGTTGTCGGCGCTGGTGTTCACGACCCAGGGAATGTGCGTGATCGCCACGACCACGTTGAACGTCACACCCACCACCACCGGGCGCAGCAGGCGGCGCGCCACCGGCCGGGCCGGGTCGAGCACCCGCCGGGCGATCCATTCGGGCGTGGCCAGCAGCAGCAGGGGCGGCACCACCAGGGTGATCAGCAGGTGCTGCACCATGTGGACCGAGTACAGGTACTCCTCGGAGATGTCGTGGACGGGCCAGTCGCTGGCGAGCCAGAGCAAGCCCACCGCGGCCAGGTAGCAGCCCTTGCGACGTCGCTCCACCACCTCGCCCGCCGCAGGCGCCAGCACCCGCACCACGTAGAACCCGACAGCCAGCGCGGCGAGGACGATCACCCACACCTCGGGGTGTGGTGTCCACCCCCACAACTCGTAGCCGATGAATTCCCGCATCGTCCACCCCCGGACGCCGGGGTCAGACTCCCCAGATACGGAAAGCGGTCAGCATCACCAGGTACACCCCGAGGGCCAGGACGATCCCGGCCACGAAGATGCGCCTGAACAGCACCGAGTCGAACTTCAGGTGCATGAACCAGGCCACCACGTAGATGAACTTCAGGATCATCAGCACGATCAGGACCACGTAGATCGCCGCGTCGCCGAGGTTGTGCACCGACTCGAAGTAGGTGAAGACCTCCAGCGCGGTGAGGGCGCCCAGGATCAGGGCGATCTTGACGTACTGCCGGTCCGAGGGGTGCTCGTGGTCGTCGCCGCGGTCGATGGCGGCGTCCGGCGCGACCTCCTCGAGGGTCTCGGGCGCTGAGGGTGTCTGCGTCATGGAGCGGCGACCTCCCCTACTGCGGGAACAGGTAGATGATCGTGAAGATGAGGATCCACACGATGTCAACGAAGTGCCAGTACAGGCCGATGATTTCGACGGTCTCGGCGTTGCGGGGGCTGAGGCGGCCTCGCAGGTTGGCCACCAGCGCCGACATCAGCATGACGATGCCGATCGTCACGTGGGCACCGTGGAACCCGGTGAGGGTGAAGAAGGCCGACCCGAAGATGTTGGTGGTGTAACCGAGTCCGAGGTCGACGAAGACGGTGAACTCGTAGACCTGCCCGGCGATGAACGTGCCGCCGAGTAGGGCGGTGGCCACGATCCACACCCGGAAGTTCCGCTCCTCGCCCCGGTTGAGGGCCGAGAGCGCCAGCACCATCGTCAGAGAACTCATCAGCAGCACGAACGAACTCACCGACGTGAACGGGATGTCGAAGACGTCGTTCGGCCCTATCTCGCCGGCCGGCAGCCGGGACTTGGCGAACATGTAGACGGAGATGAGGGCGCCGAAGAGCAGGCACTCCGACCCCAGGAACAGCCACATCGCCACCTTGTTGTGTGTGAGGCCCGTGGTCGTGGGCGGGTGCGCGGGGGCCGCGTGGCCAGCGTCGGCCGGGGCGGTCACGGCCGGGGTGGGGTCGGCGACGTCGGTCACGGTTGAACCTCCGCCGCCGGGCCGCCGGAGGCTCCCGCCGCGACCAGCCGGCGCGCGCCGTCACCGTCGGCGGGACCACCCGCGCCGTTGCCCGAGGCACCACCGCCGTCGGCGCCGTTGCCGGCCTCCCCGGAGGGATCGGCCTCGTGGTGGTCGTCGTGCCCGTGGTCCTCGGGGTCGTCGGGCGGTTCGAACACCCAGCCGTACAGGCCGCCCAGGATCACCAGCGCACCGATGCCGGTGATCCAGAGGTTGAAGATGAGCCCGTAGGCCACCAGGGGCAGCCCGAGGGCCACCACGACCGGCCAGTACGAGGGCGAGGGCAGGTGCACGCCGGTTGCGCTGCCGTCGTGTGCCACGTCGGCGGCCCGGGCGATGCGCGTCACCTTCCCGTCCTCGCCGATGCTCCACTTACGGTGCCAGAACTCGTCCTGGCGCGTCACGGTGATGTCACGGTCGAAGTTGTGGGTGGGGACCGGTGAGGCGGTCATCCACTCCAGGCCGCGAGCGTCCCACGGATCGGGACCAACCGGGGGTGAGCCGCGAGCGCGACGACGGCTGACGCCGATGTTCCAGAAGAACAGCAGGACGCCGGCGGCGATGACGAACGCGCCGATGGAGGCCACCAGGTTCCAGAGGTTGAACCCGGAGTCCGCCGCATAGCTGTGGATGCGGCGCGACATGCCCTGCAGGCCCAGGATGTGCATAGGCCCGAACGTGAGGTTGAAGCCGATGAGCAGGACCCAGAACCCGATCTTGCCGAGCTTCTCGTTGAGCTTGTAGCCGAACGCCTTCGGCCACCAGAAATAGAAGCCCGAGAGCATCCCCATCAGGGAGCCGCCGAATATCACATAGTGGAAGTGGGCGACGATGTAGTAGGTGTCGGTCTGCTGCGTGTCGGCGGGCGAGATGGCGTGGGTCACGCCCGACAGGCCGCCGATGGTGAACATCGCCACGGCCCCGACGGAGTACAGCATCGCGGTGTTGAACCGCAATCGGCCCCCCCACATGGTCGCCAGCCAGTTGAGGATCTTCACCCCTGTGGGAACGGCGATGAACATCGTCGACAGCGAGAAGACCGCCACCGAGACCGGTCCGATGCCGGAGGTGAACATGTGGTGGGCCCACACGCCCCAGCCCATGAAGCCGATGGCGATGCCGGAGAAGACCATGAACGGGTAGCCGAAGATGGGCTTGCGGCTGAAGACGGGGATGACCTCGGACATGATCCCGAACGCCGGCAGGATGAGGATGTACACCTCGGGATGGCCGAAGATCCAGAAGAGGTGCTGCCACAGCAGCGGATCGGCGCCCGCCTCCACGTTGAAGAAGTTGGCGCCGAACAGCCGATCGAAGGTCAGCAGGAACAGTGCGACGGTGATCACCGGGATGGCGAACAGCAGCAGGAACTGCACGACCAGCAGCATCCAGCTGAGCACGGGCATACGGAACAGGCTCATGCCGGGAGCGCGCATGTTGAGCACGGTCGTGATGAGGTTGATGGCGCTGACCAGCGAGGCGATACCGGCAATCTGCAGACCCAGGGCGTAGAAGTCCATGCCGTGACTCGGCGAGTAGACGAGCCCGCTGTTGGGCGCGTAGCCGAACCAGCCGCCGTCGGGGGCGCCGCCGAGGAACCACGAGGTGTTCAAGAAGATGCCCCCGGCCAGGAAACACCACAGGCTGAAGGCGTTGAGCCGGGGGAAGGCCACGTCCCGGGCGCCGATCTGCAGCGGCAGCAGGTAGTTGGCGAAGGCGGCCGCCATCGGCATGATCACCAGGAACACCATCGTGACGCCGTGCATGGTGAAGACCTGGTTGTAGGCGTCCTCGCTGAGCACGTTGCCGCCGGGGACGGCCAGCTGCAGCCGGAGCAGCAGTGCCTCGATGCCGCCGATGACGAGGAACAGCAGGGCCGCGGCGCCGTACATGATGCCGATGCGCTTGTGATCCACGGTGAAGAGCCAACTCTTCCAGCCCGTGTCGCCCGTGGGCCGCGAGAACACCCCGAGCGACGTCGAGGGCCGCACCAGCTGCTCGCCTGCAGTGAGTTGCAGCGGGGGTTGGGAGGTGGTCGTCATGGTGGTTGCAGGAGTCTCTCTGGGTGTGTGGGTCTCGGTCTCGGCCCGGGTTTGCTCTGTGCTGTCTAGGTCTCTGCTCGGTGCTGTCTAGCGCAGGGTCGTCAGGTATTCGACCAGCGCGTCGATCTCGCCGTCGGTGAGGCCCGGGAATGCGGTCATGCCTCGCCCGCCGTCGGGGTCGTTCGCCTTCTGCTCGGGTGCATTGCGGATCCAAGCCTCCAGGTCACCGCGGTTCAGTTCACCCCGTTCGGCCACCTCGAGGTAGGGGATCCGCTCGGCGCGGTCCTCGTAGAGGTCGAAGATCGAGCCGGCGAAGGTGGTGCGGCTCGCCACGTGCGTGAGGTTCGGAGCCGCGCCCGACACCAGAGCCGAGGTTATGGCGTTCGCACCGGCGTAGTCGCCCATGCCGTCGGGCAGGTCGTCGAGGTTCACGTCGGAGACTCCGTTGACGACGTGGCAGTTGGCGCAGTTGGCCAGGAAGACCTCCTGGCCCTCGTAGCCGGGCTCGCCGGGCGCCAGCGGCGCTGCGTCCACGAGCTGGGCCTGCACCCACTGGTTCCACTCGGCGGGCTCGAGCACGACGGCGTACATGCGCATGTAAGCGTGCGAGAGCCCGCAGAACTCGGTGCACTGGCCCATGTAGCGCCCCGGCTCATCGGCCTCGATCACCCACGGGTGGGTGCGGCCGGGGACGGCGTCCTTCTTGCCGTTCAGGCGCGGGATCCAGAACGAGTGGATCACGTCGCGCGAGGTGATCTCCAGGGGCACCTGCTGGCGGACCGGCATCACCAACTCGTTGGCGGTCACGATGTCCGGCGGCGTGGAGGTGTCGCCGTCGAGGTGGTACTGGAACTCCCACCACCACTGCTGGCCCACGACCGTGACCCGCAGATCGTCCTCGGCGGCGGACACCTCGTTCAGATCCACCAGGGAGATGAGCGTGAACACCGAGATCACGGCGAGCAGGATCGTGGGGATGATGGTCCAGGCCAGCTCCAGCCGGAGATTGCCGTGAACCTGTTCGGGATACTCGTCGTCCCCGTAGTAGTCGTCGCCGTCGGCGTCGTCGCTGTGGGCCGCCGTGGCTGCGGCCCGCCGGCGCGCCCGGTACCGGACGGCCAGGTAGATGATCGCACCCTGCACCAGGAAGAAGACGATGATGGCCACCCCGAGAACGGGGAAGAACAGGTCGTTGATCTCCTGCGCGTCGGGGCCCGCCTCGGTGAGCGTGTCCAGCGGATGCTCGTCGGCACAGGCCGCCAGTGCGAACGCCACCGCCAACGCGATCAGCGCCGCCCGGAGGCGCCGCCACAGGTTCGGGCCGAAGCGGCCGCCGGCTTGGTTGCCCATCATTCGTCGCCCTCGTGGACCTCGCCGGCGTCATCAGAGCCGTGCTCACCCGCGTGGCCGTGATCGTAGGCGCCCGCCGCGGCGGCCACGATGCCGGCGGCCACGACCGCCACGGCGGCGAACGCCAGCACGGTCGTGATGACCGACGTGGATATCCGGGGCCGGGCGACGAACAGCATCGCCACCAGCAGGATGACCGCCGAGACTCCCGCCGCGATCCAGACGGCGCTGAACTCGCTGACCGCCAGCAGGACCCGCGAACCCCCGACGACCAGGATGGCGATGCTCGCCGCGCCCAGCACGGGGATCTCGATGGGCGCCATGAGCCGGTTGCGCAGCGCCCGATTCGCAGCCGGGTCGCCGGTGGCACGGTCCGCCCACGCAGTGACCATCCATTCGAACGCCACGACGCCGGCCAGGATGAGCCCGATCACGAAGATGGCCGCATGGGTGACCAATCCGATCACCACCACGGCCGCGGCGAAGGCCAGGAGCGGTGGCCAGTACGAGGGATGGGTCGGCGCCACGCTCGGAGGCGTCTCACCGTTCGGGGAGAGTTCGCCCACGGACTCGGCGTCGGCGTCGCGGAACGCCACGAGCATGCAGCCCAGGCCGCAGCCGACCAGAGCGGCGAAGAACAGCACGATGAACCCGGTGTGGTCCCCGACGCCGCCCTGCCATCCGAGGCTGATGACACCCTTCCAGGCGTCGCGGTCCACAACCCCCAGGTAGTCCGCACCGGCAGGGTCACCGGTGGCAACCCCGTAGACGACGGCACCCACGGCGGCCAGGACGCCGAATCCGAAGAAGAGCTTGAAGCCCGGAGTCAGCACGGCTTGGGCCCCACGGCCGGTGAAGCCGGCGAGGAAGGAGCGCAGGCGTAAGAACTCATCACTTCGTCACGAAGAGTCCGACCCAGATGACCAGGTACAAGAAGACCATCACGTGCCAGAGCAGGGCCGCAGCGGACATTCCGTCGAGGTGGACGCTCGGCGCCGGTGAGGTGAGGGTCCTGATCGCCATGATGAAGAGGCAGGCGAGCGCCACGGTGACCAGAGCGAGATGGCTGGCCGAGATCGTGTAGATGAGCGGCGCCGCCAGGCTGCCGCCGTCGATCGTCAAGCCCATCTGCCGGTACTGGAATGCGGTCTGGTTGATCACCGCCACCCCGAACATGGCCGTGACGACCAGCGCTATGAGGGTGTGGCGGCGGTCGTCCCGCTTGGTGGCGTGCACCACCCACTGCATCGTCACGACGCTCAGCAGCAATGTCCAAGCCATCACCGTCGGCGCCGTCAACTCGATACGAACCCCGGGGGGGATCCAGGACTGGCCGGGGTTGGCCCGCAGGAAATCGGCACGCTCGGAGAAGTAGACGCCCAGCAGCCCGCCGAAGTACATCAGCACGGCGGCCGCCGCGAATCCGGTGCCCACCTGCAGGGTACGGCGGCGTGGTGCAACCGCCGGAGCCACCAACTCGGTCGCCGCGGCGGCGGGCTCGCTCACGAGTCACCCCTCTCGCCGGTGGCGGGCGCCGGTGCGTCCCACAGCGGGTGCGCCGAACGCACAGGGGCGAGCGGCTCGTCACCGAAGTTGTCCACGGGCGGGGGTGAGGCGGCGAACCACTCCATCGTGTGCCCGCCCCAAGGGTCAGGAACCGTCGAGGCTCCCTTGCCGAGGGCGGCACCGCCGCGCAGCGTCACGATCACAACGACCGCCAGAGCTGCGAGGACCCCGACGGCGCCGATGGCGGCAAGCACGGCGACGACCTCGGCGCCCGCCGAGGAGAAGCTCGCGCTGGGGCGTTCGGGCTGCCCCAGGAATCCGGCGATGAGGCCCATCAGCCCCACCAGCAATCCACCGGCGCCCAGGATCGCCGCGGTGCCGAACCCGGCGGCGTGCGACGCCTTGCGGCCGAAGATCTTGGGACTCCAGTAGAAGAGGCCGGCGACGGCGCCGAGCACGGCGGCCATGGCCACGAGGTCCAGGAGGCCGGCGCCGGCCATGGTCCCCCGCAGATCGTCCAGGGGCGCCAGCGCGCGATCCAGATCGGCCTGCCAGGACTCGTTGTGCCGGGCAAAGCTCCGCAGGAACCCCACCGCTCCGCCCAGCACCCGGATGAACCCCGCGATCGCCGCGAAGACCAACACGCCGAGCGCCGACATCGCCACCGCCAAATGCCCGCTGGGTCGGGGGAACCGGCGAGCGCTTCGGCCCAGATCGGCCCAGCCTCCCAGCAGGCCCAGGACCACGAGAGCCACCACGATGCCACTGACCACGTACAGCGGCGTCGTCTGTGCCGTCGGGTTGAAGAAGCGCTGCAGGTCGGCGCCGAAGCTGAACACTCCGGCCAGACCGATGAGCGAGAGCATGACGCCCCAGCGCCGCTGCGGGGCGCCGAAGGCCACCGGCAGGATCTCGCCCACGACACCGATGACCGGGATTGCGAACACGAACACCTGGGGCTGGTCGAACACCCAGGAGACCTGCTCGAAGAGGTTCTGCCCGGACCCGAAGCGCGCCGCGCTCGGACCCCGCAGGTCGACCCACATGATGACCAGGTTGGCCACCAGCACCGGCAGGCTCAGAAGCCAGACGGCGCCGGTCACCAGCATCGACCACGAGAAGAGCGGCATCCGCTCGAGGCTCATGCCGGCCGGACGCTGCGTGAACATGGTGGTGAGCAGCACCGCCGTGGCCCCGAGCAGCGCCAGGACCACCAAGGCGAAGGACAGCAGCGAGAGCTCCACCGCCCGCTGCTCGCCCCCGGCGACGAGGCCCCCGTCGATCGCCCAGGCCGCAATGAGGACACCGGCTCCGGTGAGCCAGCCCCAGAACGACGCTGCGGCCGCCCGCGGGAAGGCCACGCCCCGGGCGCCGATCTGCAGCGGGACCAGATGAGTGGCGAGCCCGATCCAAAGCGGCGCCACGAACAGGAAGATCAGCCCCACCCGGTACAGCGTGAAGACCTGCCGGAACGACTCGATGCCCGCGAACACCTCGAGGGCCGGAAGGTCGGCGCGCTCGAGGTGCAGCAGCAACCCGCACACCAGAACGAACCCGCCGAGCAGCAGCGACGACAGGATCCACATCCGCCCGAGCGTCTTGTGGTCACCGCTGGACAGAATTCCGGCGAGCCCTCCCGGAGTCGGCGTGTCTTCCGACGTCACCGGGGCGTAGCCGTCCGTGACAGGAGCGTGGGTCGCGGTCGCGGTCATACGAATTCGGTAACGGGGTTCGGGTTGTCCGTTCGGTATGACCGCTCGGCGAGATCCGTTCGACCAGCGGTCAGGGGGCCTGATCCAGCCCGGAACTGTAACGCGAGTCCGCGGGCGGCCCGCACCGGAGCGGATCGGGCCTGTTTCGCGCCGGTGGCTGACACCATCAGACTGTCTGGCTCATCAGACGAGCTGATCGAGGGCCATCGCGCCGAACAGCACCATGACATAGGTGATGGACCAGTTGAACAGGCGCATCGCCACCTGCGGTGTGCCATGGCGAAGCAGCCGGATCCCCAGGGCCACGAAGATCATGCCGGCCACCAGGGCGGTGGCAAGGTACAGCACTCCCAGTTCGGCCACGAACCCGAAGGCGATGCTCGTGACCCACAGGACCACGGTGTAAGCGATGATGCGCAGTGCCACGGTCCGGATCGAGCGGACCGCAGGCAGCATCGGCACCCCGACCTGCGCGTAGTCGTCGCGGTAGCGCACAGCCAGCGCCCAGAAGTGGGGGGGCGTCCAGTAGAAGATCACCGCGAACAGCAGCAGCGGCGCCCAGTCCAGGCGGCCCGTCACCGCCGTCCAGCCCACGAGCACGGGGACCGCTCCTGCGGCGCCGCCGATGACGATGTTGCGCTCGGACCGCCGCTTCAGCCACAGGCTGTACACGAACACGTAGAACAGCGTGGCGCTCACCGCTAGGACGGCGCTGAGCAGGTTCACCATCAGCCAGAGCCAGACGAACGCCGCGATCTCCAAGATGACGGCGAACACAAGGGCGTTCCGCGGGCTGATCCGGCCGGTCACCAGGGGTCGACCCTGGGTGCGCTGCATGACGCTGTCGATGTCCCGGTCGATGACCATGTTCAGCGCGTTGGCTCCCCCGGCGGCGAGCGCCCCGCCGGCGATGACCGCGGCCATCAGCCACACCGGAGGCAGGCCTCGCTGGGCAACGATCATGGTGGGAACCGTCGTCACGAGCAGTAACTCGATGATGCGCGGTTTGGTCAGCGCCACGTAGGACGCGATCGTGGCCCGGGCTTTCGTCGCAGGCATCGGCGCAAGCGTACGAGACCCGCGTGTTCAATACTCCGATTGCGGTAGCGATTCCCCGGCTGGGGCCGAAGCGACCGGCTCCTAGGCTGACCGCCGATGGGGCTATGGCGGAACGGAATCAGCGCGGCCACCTACCGCCGCATCACGCTGCTGGCCCTCTTAGCGCTGATCTTCATCATCATCACCGGCGGCGCGGTGCGCCTCACCGGCTCCGGGCTGGGCTGCTCGGACTGGCCCACCTGCGAGGAGAACCAGTTCGTCCCCGACGTGGAGTACCACGCCCTGGTGGAGTTCGTGAACAGGGCCATCACCGGCGTGGTGTCGCTGGCCGTGGCGCTCGCCGTCCTCGGTGCGCTGCTGCGGCGAGGACGGCGGCGGGACCTGGTCGGGCTGGCGTTCGGGCTCGTGGCAGGGGTTGCCGGCCAGGTGGTCCTCGGGGGACTAGTGGTGTGGTACCACCTCTCCCCGTGGCTGGTCATCGCCCACTTCCTGCTGTCCATGGTGCTGGTGGCCAACGCGGTCGTGCTGCACCACCGCGCCGGCCTTCCCGACGGCGCCGGCGCTGGTGCCGGCGCGCCGGCGCGCCCGGCGGGCCACCTGACGCGCCTGCTGGTGGTCCTGGCGGTCCTGGCCATCGTGAGCGGCACGCTGCTGACCGGGGCCGGCCCGCACGGCGGTGACGCCGACGTCGAGCGGCTGCAGTACGACATCCCGGCCCTGGCCCGCCTGCACGGCGGGGCCATGGTGCTGTGTGCCGCGGTGGCGCTGTTGCTCTGGGCCGGCGCCGAGCGCGGCTCGTTCCGGCTGCGGCGCCGGGGCCGGCGGGCGGCGCCCCACGCAGCCGCAGCCCGGCTGGTGGTGCTCGTGATCGGCGCGCAGGCCGCCGTCGGCTACCTGCAGTACTTCACCGGCGTGCCGGTGCTCCTCGTGGGCATCCACATCGCCGGCGCGGCCGCCCTTTGGACGACCGTCTTGCGGCTTCACTTGGCCGTGCACGAGGCGCCCGCCCGGTAGGCTGGCCCGGTTGCCCCCATCGTCCAGCGGCCTAGGACGCCGCCCTTTCAAGGCGGTAACACGGGTTCGAATCCCGTTGGGGGTGCTGCTGTCGGCTTCCACTGCTGCCGCGCCCGCGACACTCCGGGGCCGCTGCCGGTAGGATTCCGTCTTTGCTGGTCCTGTGGTGCAGCTTGGAGTGCACGCCGCCCTGTCAAGGCGGAGGTCGCGGGTTCAAATCCCGTCAGGACCGCCCCGGTCGGGTAGCTCAGTCGGCAGAGCGTCCGCCTGAAAAGCGGAAGGTCCCCGGATCGATGCCGGGCCCGACCACGCGGTCCACCTCCATCACCCGGGCTCCATCACCCGGGCTCGGTCGGCAACGGTCCCCGGCGGCGACCTAGGCGCCATCGGGGGACTCGTAGGCGAAACCGAGTTCCGGCGCGGCCACCAGCGCCCGGAAGCCCAGTCCTGCCGCAGCAGCCGCCGCCGCGCACGTGCCGCCCCTGTCGACGATCGCCAGAATCATCTGCGGCTCGGCGCCGAGAGCGCGGACCACCCGTGCCGCCTCCAGCGGCGAGCGGCCCCTCGTGACAGTGTCCTCGACGATGAGAACGCGGTCCCCCGCCTCCAGCGCGCCCGCCAGACGGCCTTCCACCCCATGGTCCTTGGCCTCCTTGCGAATGCTGAAGGCGCGGAGCGGCCGCCCCCGGACGGCGGCGACTCCCGCTGTGCCGAACGCAATCGGATCCGCGCCGGCGGCCAGGCCGCCGATGGCGTCGATGTCGGGCGGCATCACATCCAGCACCGCGTCGGCGACCAGCAGGATTCCCTCCGCCCGGCAGGCGGTCTGCTTGGCGTCGCAGAACCAGCCGCTGCGCCGCCCGGACTTCAAGACAAAGTCGCCCGTACGGATCGAGTGTTCCAACAGATGCTGCTTCAACAGGTCTACCGACGGCGGTTCCACATTGCCAATCTACCGTAGACAAGTCGATAGGACCGATGGTTCAATAGTTGTGTACCAGCGGCGGGAACAAGTGATTCCACAATGCCGATTACCCGTAGACAAGTCGATAAGACCGATAGTTCAATAGTTGTGTACCAGCGGCGGGAACGATTCGCGATACAACACACGCCGAAGAACGATTCGTCGAACTCCCAGAGCGGCTTGACTCGCTCGGACAAAATCCGGTTAGACTCCGACGGTCTGAAATCGTCTATCCATTCGTGGTTAGTCACCGCCGGAAGGAGCAGTTGATATGAATGAAAGCGACGCAAGCAACGAGCGAAAGACCCGCGAGGTCACTCCGGAGCACAAGGCGGCGATGATCCAAGGGCGAACGGAGACCCGGATTGTGCGGCAGTACCTCGAGGCACTCGAAGTGAGACAATCCGGAGGAAAGCGCCGCTCCAAAGAATCGCTCCAGAAGAAGCTGGCGGCTGTGGAGCAGGACTTGGAATCAGCGGACGCTGTGGGGCGACTGCACCTGATTCAGGAGAGAATCGATCTGGAGAAGGCACTCGACGCCGCTGAACAGAACGTTGACATCGACGAGCTCGAGAGCGACTTCATCGGTATAGCCGCTTCCTACAGCGAGCGTAAGGGCGTCTCGTATCAGGCTTGGCGCCAGGTCGGTGTCACCCCGAAGGTTCTCCAGGCTGCCAACGTCCGCTGACGGCGCGCCCCAACAACTCGATACCCTTCCCGGCGACCGGCGGTATCGTGACCGCTTCAAGGGTCGGTGCCCGAGCGGACAAAGGGAGCAGGCTGTAAACCTGCCGGCGACGCCTTCGGAGGTTCGAATCCTCCCCGGCCCACCAGCACGAGGCGGCGGCGAGCCGTCCCGCGCCGCCGGACATCCAGAAGCCCCGGACATCTAGAAGCCGTCGGCGAGATCCTCCTGCCAGCGGAGCACCGGGCGGCGCGCCGCCGTCGCCTCGTCGAGCCGTCCGATGGGCGCGCTCAAGGGAGCGCTGTGCAGCGTCTCCGGATCAGTTTCGGCCTCGGCGGCGATGGCGATCATCGCCGCCGCTAGGGCTTCGACCGCCTCGGGGGGCTCGGTCTCGGTCGGCTCGATCATGAGCGCTTCCTCGACGATCAGCGGGAAGTAGACGGTGGGCGGGTGGAAGCCGTGGTCGATGAGGCGTTTGGCGATGTCGTAGGTGCGCACCCCGTGCAGGCGACGCTGGCGCGTGCCCGCGAAGACGACCTCGTGCAGCACGGGGCGGTCGTACGGCAGGTCGTAGTGGCCGCCCATCAGCACGCGCAGGTAGTTGGCGTTGAGCACGGCCTGACCCGACACGGCGCGTAGGCCCTCGAGGCCGAGGGCGCGCATGTAGGCGTAGGCCCGGATCAGCACGCCCACGTTGCCGCTGAACTGCTGGAGGCGTCCGATGCTGCGCTCGGGCCGGGCGAGACGCAGCACGCCGTCGTCGCCCTCGACGACCACCGGCGTCGGCAGGTACGGCGCCAGTTCGGGGCTGCAGCACACCGGTCCCGCGCCCGGACCTCCGCCGCCGTGGGGCGTGCTGAAACTCTTGTGCAGGTTCAGGTGCACCACGTCGAACCCCAGATCGCCGTAGCGCACCCGCCCCATGATGGCGTTGAGGTTGGCCCCGTCGCCGTAGAGGTAGGCGCCGGCGTCGTGGATCAGGCTGGCCACCTCCTCGATGCCCTGCTCCCACAGGCCCAGCGTGTTCGGCACGGTGACCATCACCGCAGCCACCGAATCGTCCAGTTCCCGCTCGATGGCGGCCCGGTCCAGCGAACCGTCGGCGCCCGTGGGGATCTGTGTGACGGTGTAGCCGGCCATGGCGGCGGTCGCCGGATTCGTGCCGTGCGCCGAGTCTGGAACCAGGACGCGCCGCCGCGGCGCCGGCTCGCCGCGATCCTCCAAGGCCCGGGTGATCATGAGCACACCCGCCAGTTCGCCCTGCGCCCCGGCGGCGGGGGCGAGGCTGACCGCAGGAAGCCCGGTGATCTCCCCCAAGCCCCGGGCCAGTTCCGCCAGCGTGCGCAGCGTGCCCTGCGCCTCCTCGGCAGGGGCCTGCGGATGCGCCTCGGCGAGTCCCGGCAGCGACGCCACCAAGTCGTCGACCTTCGGGTTGTACTTCATGGTGCAGGAGCCCAGCGGGTAGGTACCGGAGTCGATTCCGTAGTTCCGCGCCGAGAGTTCGGTGTAGTAGCGCACCAGCTCGCCCTGGCTCAGTTCCGGCAGCCGCACCGAGTCGCGCAGCAGCTCGGGATCGGGCAGCGGCGCCGGTTCGCCGTCCCAGCGGGGAACGTCGACCGCCCGGCGGCCGGGCACTCCCCGGTCGAAGCTCAGCCGGGCGCCGAAGTCGTCCCCGGCGGGGCCGGGCGCGCTCACGCCGCACCCCCGATTTCCGCTAGGGCCTCGACGAGCGCCTCCACGTGCGCCTGGGGTGTGGCCTCGGTCACCGCGAAGAGCAGGGCGCCGCGCGCCGCGGGCTCCGGCCTCCCCGAGACGTCGAGTCCCGGACCGATGCCACGCGCCCGCAGCGCGGCGGCGAGCTCGGCGGCGGGCAGGGGCCCGCGCACCAAGAACTCCGCGAACCACGGCCCGCGCTCGGGCACCTCGTAGCCGTCCAGGGCGGCGATGCGCCGGGCGGCGTCGTGGGCGCGCTGGTAGCACAACTCCGCGGCCTCGCGCAGTCCTCGGGGACCCAGTGCCTGCAACGTGATCGTGAAGGCCAGTGCGATCAGCGCCTGCGCCGTCGAGACGTTCGAGGTGGCCCGCTCGCGGCGGATGAACTGCTCGCGGGCCTGCAGGGTGAGGACGTAACCGGTGCGCGGCTCAGCGGCGCCGTTGCCCGGCGCCTGCAGCTCCCGCGTGCGCCCGACGATGCGGCCGGGCATCTGGCGCAGGAACTTCTGGCGAGCCGCGAAGAGCCCCAGCGACGGGCCGCCGAAGTGCGGGGGGCCCGCCAGGTCTCGCCCCTCGCCGGTGACGATGTCGGCGCCCGCATCCCCCGGCGCCCGCAGCAGCCCCAGTGCGAAGGGATCGGCGACCGCCACCAGGAGGATGCCGTCGGCGTGCAGAGCCTCCGCCAGCGGTTCGAGGTCCACGATGGCGCCGAGGAAGTCCGGCTGCTGAACGACCAGGCAGGCATGATCCTCGCCGGCGGCGGCCGCGGACCGCAGCGTGTCCACACGCAGCCCCGCGCCGCGGGCGTAGGTCTCCACGACGTCGGCGGTTCCGGGATGGATCGGCTCGAGCAGTGCGACCGCCCTGCGCTTGGTGGCGCGGGCCGCCAGGAGGCACGCCTCGGCGGTGGCGCTGGCCACGTCGTAGAGGCCGGTGTTCGAGGTGTCCAGCCCGGTGAGTTCGCACACCACCGACTGGTATTCGAACGCCGACTGCAGCGTCCCCTGGCTGATCTCCGGCTGGTAGGGCGTGTAGGCGGTGACGAACTCGGAACGAGCGGCGAGGTGGGCGGTGATGCTCGGGATCGCATGCCGGTAGGCGCCCGCGCCGAGGAAGTCCGGGCGAGTGGGAGGGGCGTTGGCGGCGGCCCGCTCGCTCAGCAACTGGATCAGCTCCGGCTCCGTGAGGGCCGGAGGAAGCCGGATCGCCGGATCGAGTGCGGCCTCGGGCAGGTCGGCGAAGAGCGCGTCGAGGGTGGCGACGCCGATCCGCTCCAGCATCCGGGCGCGGTCGGCCTCGGTGGCTGGAATGTACGGATGCGGCGAGCCGCCGGGGGGCGAGGACATCGCCGTCAGTTCGCCTCGATCTCCGCCCGGTACCCGGCGGCGTCGAGCAGGTTCGCCAAGTCGGCCTCCTCCGCGATGCGGACGCGGATCAACCATCCCTCGCCGTAGGGCGACTCGTTGACCAGCTCCGGGGCGTCGCTGAGCGCACCGTTGACGGCGATCACCTCGCCGCTGACCGGGGCGTAGAACTCGGCCACGGTCTTGGTGGACTCGATCTCGCCGCAGGACTCGCCGGCGCTGACGGTGGTCCCGGTTGCGGGAAGATCGACGTAGACCACGTCGCCCAGTTGGTCCTGGGCGAAGTCCGTGATGCCGATGACGGCCTCTCGCGGTCGGGTGCCGTCACGGCGCAGCCATTCGTGGCTGGGGGCGTAAAGGAGCTCGTCGGGGGTGGCGCTGTCGGTCGTCACAGGTTCCTCACTTTCCTGTGGGAGTTCTCCGGTAGAACGGGCGGCGCACGACCTCCACCGGGAGAGCGCGGCCGCGAACATCGACCTCGAGCGCGGCACCGGGCTTCGCGAACTCGGCGGGCAGGTAGGCCATGCCGATGCCGAGGCCCAGGGTCGGGCTGAACCCCCCGCTGGTGAGGTGCGCCACGGTCTCGCCGCCGGGCACGCGCACCGCGTGGCTCGCGCGCGGCACGCCGCGCCCGCGGGCCGCCAGGCAGCAGAGCCGGCGCGTGCGGGCCCGGGCTTTCGCCTCGGCGAGCGCCTCCCGGCCCGTGAACGGCGCGCCGTCGTCGAGGCTGACGGCGAATCCCAGCCCGGCCTCGTAGGGATGCGTGGTGCCGTCGATGTCGTTGCCGTGCAGTGGCAGCGCCGCCTCGAGCCGCAGCGTGTCGCGTGCGCCGAGACCGACCGGCGTGGCCCCGCCGCCGGTGAGCGCGTCCCAGAGCGCGCCGGCGCGGCCAGCGTCGACGATGCACTCGCCGCCGTCCTCGCCGGTGTAGCCCGTGCGGGCGAAGAGCACGGGCGCTCCGCCCCAGTCCAGCTCCACGCAGTCACGCGGTTCGAGCGCGGCGAGATCCCCGCCGAGGACGCCGCTGAGCAGGCCGATCGCCTGAGGTCCCTGAACCGCGAGCATCACCGTGTCGCCGGTGACGTCGGAGGCTGTGTCCGCCACCGAGCGCAGTCGCTGGAAGTCATCGGCGGCGTTGGCCGCGTTGTGGACGATCAGCCAACGCTCGCCGGGCAGGTGATAGACGAACACGTCGTCGTCGATGCCGCCGGCGGTGTTGCAGTAGAGCGAGTAGTGCGCTTTGCCGACGCCCAGCGCGGTCACATCGAAGGTGGTCGCCGAGCGCAGCAGTGACGCCGCCCGCGGCCCCCGTAGCCAGGCCCGCCCGAGGTGCGACACGTCGAAGACGCCCACCCGCTCCCGTACGGCTTCGTGTTCGCGCACCGTGCCCTGGTACTGCAGCGGCATCTCCCAGCCGGCAAAAGGCGCGAAGCGGGCGCCGGCCGCCTCATGGCGCTCGCGCAGTGCCAGCTCGCGCAGCCCGCCGCCGTTGGCGGGCTCGGCATCTCCGCCCATGCCTCGAATCTATAGCCGCCCTATCCCCAACTGCGCGTTCCCCGACTGCGCGTTCCCCGAGATCGCCGGGCGGCCCTTCCGCCCTTCAGTTGCTCCCCGGCCCGCTCAGTCCCGCTGCACCGCGCCCCCGGCGGACCACACGGTGTCGGTGCGCATCCGACGCCGCGCCGAGCCGGGCGCCTGTGCCATCGCAGGCGACCCACCCCCTGCCAGGGCCGCGGCCACGCCGAGGGTCCGGCGCCCTTCCCGGGTGCGGTCGGCCCGGGTGCGGTCGGCCTGGGTGCGGTCGGCCCGCGGCGGCGCGGCGTCGGCAACGCTTCCCGGCGGCGGCGGGCAGCCGATGATCGCCGTCGGGCTGTCGGCGAGCATGTCCCACTCATCGAGCACGCGGGCGATGCGGTGCGCGGTTCGCACGGTTCCGCCCGCCACTGCCACAGCCCTCTCGGCGTCGCCGTCTCCCCCGTTCTCCGCCAGCGACGACAGTTCGACGTGAGCGGCAGCGATCACGGACAGGCGCACGGCGGCCGCGGCGGTCCGGGCCGCGAGCGGTACGAGGTCACCGAGGGGGGTCCGAGGGTCGCCGCCGATGGACGTCCCCTGCCGGAGCCACTCCAGGGCATCGGGGATGTCGCACTCCTCCAGGATCCGATCCACCTCTTCCTGGACGCCCGCGGGCAAATCGCCGCCCGCTCGGGCCTTCCGCCGACTGCGCCGGGACTTCGTCTCGCCGGCGTCGTGGCTGAACGCCTTCAGAACGTTCGCCAGGATGGCCTGAGCCTGCGCGCACACTCCTCGCATACGCGCCGCCACCGCCTCGACATAACCCGCCGCGTCCTCGTTGGCCTGCGCCGCCCGTTCATCGGAGAGTGGATAGAGGAGCGCGCCCAGCAGCATGAGCGACCGGCGGACGTTGTCCACCGCCGCGAGAGGATCCCCATTCCTCGTAGCCGGCACGCCGAATTCCTCTCCTGGGCTGAGTCTGCTCAATCAGATATACCGTGACAGGGACTCAGCAAATTGCTGGCCCCGCACGAGCCGTGCCGCGAGCGAGAACCCACTTTCGACGAGAACCCACTGTCGAGGGGGGCTACGCGGGGGCCCGGCAAGCCTAGTCCCGACACCCCGATGTGCCAGCGCGGCCCGCCCGGTCCACTCCTTTGGCTCTGGAGCAGTGTTGATACACCCGCTCGGCCCACTTAGTCTCCGGCGGGACCGCAAGGAAGGGAGCGGGCATGAGTGGAACTGGAGCCGACATGTTCCGGCTGGACGGCCGGGTGGCACTGGTCACCGGGGGATCCGGCGGCATCGGCAAGGCGCTGGGAGTTGGCCTGGGGTTGGCCGGCGCTCGTCTGGCACTCACCGGGCGCTCGCAGGAGCGCCTCGACGTCAACGCCGCGGCCGCCGAGGCGGCGGGCTGTGGAGACGTGCAGACGTTCGCAGACTTCGACCTGACCGACCCCGGTCGCCCGGCGGTGCTGGCCGAGGCGGTCGCCGAGCGGATGGGCGGCGTCGACATCCTTGTCAACGTGGCCGGGCTCAACCGCCGCAAGCCGGCCCTGGACTTCGCCGAAGAGGACTGGGACGCCGTCATGAACCCCAACCTGAAGGCTGTCTTCTTCCTGTCGCGGGAGGTGGCCCGCCTCTGGATCGAGGGTGGCCGCGACCCCGAACGCGACGGCAGGGGCAAGATCATCAACATCGCCAGCCTGGCGGGGGCGATCGGGATCGCCGAGATCGCGCCCTACGGGGCCTCCAAGCTTGGGGTGGTGGCGCTCACGCGGTCTCTGGGCGTCGAGTGGGCACGGGAGGCGATCTGTGTGAACGCCATCGCGCCGGGCTATCACGAGACGCCCATGACCATCGCCCAGGGGATCTTCGAGAACCCGAAGATCGGGCCGTGGGTGCGCAGCCGCATCCCCATGGGACGCCTCGGGACGACCGAGGACCTAGTCGGCCCGGCGGTCTACCTCGCCGCGGCGGCGAGCGACTACATGACGGGCCAGACGGTCTTCGTGGACGGCGGCTTCGAGGCGGGCTAGCGGGGCGGCGGGGCGGCGGCCCGGTCTGGCGGGCGATGAGGGTGCGGCGGCGCGTCGCCGGGCAGTCGCGGCTCAGGTGAGGTAGCGCTGCCGCCACTCGCCGGCGCGGAGACGCTTGACTCGCTCCTCGGTGGCCGGGTGGGTGGAGAACAAGCCGCCGAACTCCACGCGCTGGCCGGCCAGGGGGTTCACGATGTAGTGCGAGGCCTGCTCGCGCGCCACCGGCGTGGGGATGCGCCGCCCGGCCCGGTCCAGTTTCTCCAGCGCCCGCGCCAGGGGCTCGCCGTCGCCGAGGAGCTGCGCGGCGGTGCGGTCGGCCTTGAACTCCCGGGTGCGGCTGATGGCCGACTGCAGCAGGGCGGCGGCGATGGGGGCCAGGATCATGGTCGCCAGCAGCACGAGCGGGTGCCCGCCGCCCCGGTTCCGGTCGCCCCCGCCGCCGGTGAACAGGGCGGCGAAGAAGGCGATGCGAGCCACCAGCGTGATCGCCATGGCGACCGCCGCCGCCACCGAGCCGATGAGGATGTCCCGGTTGCGGATGTGCATCAGCTCGTGCGCCAGCACGCCCTTGATCTCGGGCCAGGTGAGGTGCTCGATGAGGCCGGCGGTGATGGCCACCGCCGCGTTCTCGGGGTTGCGCCCGGTGGCGAAGGCGTTGGGCTGCGGGTTGGGCGTGACGTACAGCCGTGGCTTGGGCAGCTTGGCCCGCGCCGCCAAATCCTCGACGGCCTTGTGGTACTCGGGGAACTCGTGGCGCTCCACGAGCCGGGCGCGCGCCGAGGCGATCGCCAGCCTGTCGGAGAACCAGTAGGAGAAGCCGACGAGGGCGAAGGCCAGGACCGCGCCGATGATGAGCCCGCTTGTGCCGAAGAGGCCGCCGATGCCGATGCAGAGCCCACCGAGCAGCGCCAGCAGGACAAAAGTCTTGAAGGTGTTCTTCACGTCGCCTCCTCGGCCCTCGAGCCGCCCCGCCTGGATCCGGTCCCGGCGAGTCGAGCGTGCCGCCCCGCCCGGATCAGCCGTAGTAGCCGGAGTGGACGTACACGCACGGCAGGGCCTCGCCTGCGTACATCTCAACGATACGGGGATCGTCCTCGAGGGCGAACACCGGGGCGAACCCGTACGAGCGCAACACAGCCAGCGCCCGTCGCTTGAACCGCACCGAGTGCAGCATGTCCTCGGTGGGGCCGCGCAGGGCCAGCAGGTCCCAGCGCAGGCCGTGCCGTTCGATCCATGCCAGCGTGAGCCGCCGGAGGCGGAACGGGCGCGCCGTCAGCAGCACCACCTGCAGCCGCGGATCCAAGCAGTGAACCAGTTCGGCGTGATGCGCCAGCAGGGCGTCGCCGGAGGCTGCCGCGAAGAACCCGTCCCAGTCCCTGCTCGGGCCGTCGAGGTGCCATTGGCGGTGCGCGGCGTCAGCCAGCACCCCGTCGATGTCCACGATGGCGGCGTCGGCGGGCTGCTGCGGGTCGCTTCGCCAAGTCCAATGGGCCGGCAGAGCCGCCGGACCGGTCACGGTGCGAACCGGCGGGGAAGACCGGTCAACGCTCCGCCGACGGCCCGCGGTTCCCCCGGGCCGCCCGGGCCGCCCGGCGGCACCCTCGGGGCTCCTCAGTCCTCAGCCGGCTGCTCATCCGCCCGGCGGCGGATCTCGGTCACCACCGAGGCGTCGGCCAGCGTGGTGGTGTCACCCAGGTTGCGTCCCTCCACGACGTCGCGCAGCAGCCGGCGCATGATCTTGCCGCTGCGGGTCTTGGGCAGGTCGGGCACCAGCACCACAGCCCGCGGCCGGGCGATCGGGCCCAGCTTCGTGGCCACGTGCCCGCGGATCTCCTCGCGCAGCTCGTCGCTCGCCTGCGCCGTGCCCCGGAGGATGACGTAGCCCACGATGGCCTGGCCGGTCACGGCGTCGCTGGCGCCGACCACGGCCGCCTCGGCCACCGCGGGGTGGTCCACAAGCGCCGACTCCACCTCCGTGGTGCTGATGCGGTGACCGGAGACGTTCATGACGTCGTCGACGCGTCCCAGGAGCCACAGGTAGCCGTCCTCGTCGAGCTTGGCGCCGTCGCCGGCGAAGTAGCGGCCCGGAAAGCGCGACCAGTACGTCTCCCAGTAGCGCTCCGGGTCGCCCCAGATGCCCCGCAGCATGGACGGCCAGGGCCGGGTGATGGTCAAGTAGCCGCCGCCTCGGGTGACCGGGTCGCCGCTGTCGTCCACCAGTTCGGCGAAGATGCCCGGCAGCGGCTGCGTGGCCGAGCCCGGCTTGGCGACCGTCACCCCGGGCAGCGGGCTGATCATGTGCCCGCCGGTCTCGGTCTGCCACCAAGTGTCCACGATGGGGCAGCGTTCGCCGCCGATGTTGGTGTGGTACCACATCCACGCCTCGGGATTGATGGGCTCACCGACGGTGCCGAGCACCCGCAGGGACGACAGGTCGTGGCGTTGCGGCTCCTCGGCGCCCCAGCGCATGAAGGTGCGGATGGCCGTCGGAGCGGTGTACAGCTGCGTGACGCCGTAGCGGGCGACGATGTCCCAGAGGCGATCCTTCGGCCAGCCGGCCCGCTCGCCGCCGCGGAACTCGGGGCGCGGGGTGTCGGGGGTGCCCTCGTAGATCACCGAGGTGGCGCCGTTGGCGAGCGGACCGTAGACGATGTAGCTGTGCCCGGTCACCCAGCCGATGTCGGCGGCGCACCAGTAGACGTCGCTGTCGGGGCGCAGGTCGAAGACGTAGCGGTGGGTGAAGGCCACCTGGGTGAGGTATCCGCCGGTGGTGTGCATGATGCCCTTCGGCTTGGCGGTGGTGCCGGAGGTGTACAGCAGGTACAGCAGTTGCTCGCTGTCGAAGGCCTCGGGACCGCCAGGAGGGTCGGCGTCGGCCGGATCGGCCGCAGCCATGAGCTCGTGCCACCACAGGTCGCGGCCCGGCTGCATCGGCACGTCGAGGTCGCAGCGGTTCACCACCACGACCGTCTCCACCGACGGTGCACCAGCGGCAAGGGCCTCGTCCACGTTGACCTTGAGCGGAGAGGCTGCGCCGCGCCGGTAGCCGCCGTCGGCGGTTATGACCATGCGTGCCTCGGCGTCGGTGCAGCGATCCACGATGGCGTCGGGCGAGAAGCCGCCGAAGATCACCGAGTGCGCCGCGCCGATGCGGGCGCAGGCCAGCATGGCCACCGGCAGTTCGGGGATCATCGGCATGTAGATCGCCACCCGGTCGCCGGCCCGCAGACCCAGCGAGCGCAGCACGGCGGCGAAGCGGCGCACGTCGTCGAGCAATTCGGCGTAGCTGATGGTTCGGGTGTCGCCCGGCTCGCCCTCCCAGTGGAAGGCCACCTTGTCGCCGCGGCCGGCGAGGACGTGCCGGTCGAGGCAGTTGTAGGCCATGTTCAGGGTTCCGCCCACGAACCAGCGGGAGTACGGCAGGTCCCATTCGAGGGTGGTGTCGAAGTCGTCGAACCAACTCAGCAGCTCACGCGCCTGGCGCGCCCAGAACGCCTCGTAGTCGGCGGCGGCCTCGTCGTAGAACGACCGCGCCGCCGCGGCCTCGGCAAAGCCCTCGGGCGGCGGAAAGGTGCGCTCCTCGACATAGAAGTCGGCGATCGTCGCTTCGGCCATGATGTCACCTCGCTTCGCACCGCTGCGGGGGGACCCGGCCCCGGCCGCGCCCTCACGGGGCATTCGAGCGGTTGCCGATCCTATCCGGCCACCGGCAGCGGGGGCCCCGGGTCCGGGCGTCCGCGCTTCAGTAGTCTGGGCGGGTGCATGACCTGCTGATTCGCAACGGCACCGTTGTCGACGGCAGCGGCGCGCCGGCGTTCGTGGGAGATATCGCCGTCGACGCCGGCACGATCACGGCTGTCCGCGGCGGCGCGGGCAACGGAGGAGCGGGTGCCCGGCGGGTGGTGGATGCCGAGGGACACCTGGTGCTGCCCGGCTGGGTGGACATCCACACCCATTACGACGGCCAGGCCACCTGGGATCCCGAGATGACACCGTCGTCCTGGCACGGCGTCACCACGGCGGTCTTCGGCAACTGCGGCGTGGGTTTCGCCCCGGTGGCCGCCGGCAGCGAGGACTACCTCATCAACCTCATGGAGGGCGTCGAGGACATCCCGGGCTCGGTTCTGGCCGAGGGCATCGACTTCTGCTGGGAGTCCTATCCCGAGTACCTCGACGAGTTGGGGGCCATGTCACGGGTGATGGACGTTGCCGCACAGCTGGCGCACGGGGCGCTGCGGTTCTACGTCATGGGCGAGCGCGGCGCCGACCACGCCGAAGTGCCCACTGACGGCGAGTTGGACAGGATCGAATCGCTGACGGCGGAGGCGTTGCGAGCCGGCGCGCTCGGAGTCACGACGTCCCGCACAACCAAGCACCGGGCGGCCGACGGCCGGCTGACACCGTCGCTCTCGGCGGGGGATCCGGAGCTGGCGGCGCTGGCACGCGGCATGCGCGCCGCCGGTGCGGGCGTGCTGCAGGTGAACTCCGACTTCGGTCCGGGCGAGTTCGACCTGCTGCGGGACGCCGCTGCGTTGTCGGGCCGGCCGCTCTCGGCGCTGATCGTGCAGATGGATGCCTGGCCCGAGCGCTGGCGGGAGACGCTGGCGAACATCGGTGCCGCGAACGCCAACGGCATCGCCGCCAACGGGCAGGTGGGCTGCCGCCCCATCGGGGTGCTGCTGGGCCTCGAGGCGACGGTCAACCCGTTCGGCAGCCATCCCGCCTACCGCCGCGTGGCGCATCAGCCCACACCCGAGCGGGCGGCGCTGCTGCGCAACGACCAGGCACTGAGGCGGGCGCTGATCGAGGACCGCCCGGACAACGGCTACACCCGCTGGATCGACTACGCCCTGGGGCGCACCTACGAGTTCGGCGAACATCTGGACTACGAGCCGCACCCTGACACGTCAGTGGCGTCCCGGGCCGCCGCCAACGGCATGAGCCGCTGGGAACTGGCGCTCGACCTCCTCGCGGCCGGCGACGGTGACAACCTGCTGCTGTACACGTTCGAGAATTACAGCGGCGGCAGCCTTGACGACGTCGCCGAGATGCTGGCCGACCCGCACACCATCTGCGGCATCGGCGACGCCGGGGCACACGTCGGCACGATCTGCGACGCGGCCTACCCCACGTTCCTGCTGACGCACTGGGCCCGCGACCGCAGCCGCGGCCGGCGCTTCCCGCTGGAGTTCCTCGTCAACAAGCAGACCCGGCGCACCGCCCTGGCGTACGGCCTCACCGACCGGGGCATGCTGGCGCCGGGCCTCAAGGCCGACATCAACGTCGTGGATTTCGACGGCTTGGGCCTAACCCGGCCGCGCGTGGTGCACGACCTCCCGGCCGGTGGCAAGCGGCTGGAGCAGCGCTCAGTCGGCTATCGCCACACCTTCGTGTCGGGAATCGAGGTGGCCACCGACGGCGAGTTCACCGGCGAGCGGCCCGGCCGGCTCATCAGGGGCCCCACCGGAGTGCACTGAACGCGCCCTCCGGCCTGATAGAGCGATGCCGCTCAGCGGCGCCAGACGGCAACGGTGAAGGCGCCCAGACCTGCTGGATCGCACAGGGCCTCGGCCTCGTGCACCCGGCTGCGCGCCTCGAGTGCGGCGAGGTCTCCGATCGCCGCCCGCTCACGCCAGACGGCGCGACCCTCGGCCACCAAGCCGTCGACGTCGAGGGAGCGCAGGAACGATGTTTGGGCGCAGACCTCGTCGGTGGGGTGTGCAGCCAGGATCTGATCCAACGGCACCTCCACGGTGATGTCGGCTGCACCAACGTCGCGGAGCGGGTCGTGACCCCGCACACCGGAGCGATAAGTGCGCACCCACTCCCGGGACGGCCGCGCCGCAAGCGAGGCACTGGGGTCGGTGTAGTCGATGACCACCAAGCTTCCCCGTCGCAGCAGCGCAAGCGCCCGCCCCACCCACTCGACGGCGCGTTCCGCCAGCGGGATCCGGCCACCCACCGGTGCCTCCGGCGCCAGGGCTTCCGCGACCGCCTGCTCCTCGGTCGGTAGCGGCCGAACCTCCTCGACGAACGCGCCGGGTCCAGCCGCGCGGTCTGCTCTCACGTACACCTCGGCCCACCCGTCCACGGTGCACTCCAAGAGGCGGCACGGCAGGTTGTCCAGCAACTCGTTGGCGATCACGACGCCGTCGAGCGGTCCCTCAGGCAGGTCGGCCCGCGACTCGAGGGTGGCGCACGGCCCCGGGGGTTGCTCGAGCAGTTGCTCGTGCTCTCGCCGCAGGGCGGCCGAGCGCTCCACCAGCACGTAGCGCAGGGCGCCGGCATCAGCGCAGCGCGGAAGGGCTGCCAGCACGCTGCGGGCCAGCATGCCCCTGCCGGCACCGGCGTCGATGAGCGCGAAGTCCGCCGGCCGACCCGACGCCTCCCAGCAGCGGTCCGCAAGCCGCGCCACCAGCCGGCCGAACAGCGGTCCCACCTCGACGCTGGTCAGGAAGTCCCCGGTCCGCCGCCCCGCACCACCGCCGGACGCATAGAACCCGCCGGGTTCGGCATAGAGCGCCGACTCCATGAAGGCGTCGAAGCGCAACTCGCCACCGGAAGTCACAGGACGGCGCAACTCAACGGCCCCAGCACTGGATTCCGGCCTACGCCGGAATGACGGGCGAGGGCGGGGATGCCGGGGGCGACGGAGGCGGCCATGTTAGGCCGCCGGAGCGCCCCCGGTAGCGCCGCCCGGTCGGTACGGGCTGCGGCCTCGGCACCGAATTCGGGAAAGAACCGGCGTCAGGCGCTCGACGGTTCCTTACGGCCGATGTTGACCGGCACGGGGCCGTCGGCGGCGGCCACCGCGGCCAGGTGCATCTCGTTCAACTCGGGGTCGAAGAAGAAGCCGTCGTCGAACGGGGCGGGCTTCAGGTCGTCCCACCAGACCGCCGCGGGGTCGTAAGCGGCGAAGAAGATGCGGTTGGTCCACTCGGCGTTGCGGCCCTGCAGCATCCGCAGGGCGAAGACTTTCTCGCCGTTGACCTGCATGATGTCCAGGACCTGGACCTTGCCCGGCGTGGCCGACATGGAGGGCCCGCGCATGGTGCGCCCGAGACCCGACACGTCTCGGAAGGCCCCGTTGTAGATCTCCAGGGCCCGCTCCAGGGGCAACTCGAAGTAGCGCTTCGCCCCCGTGTCGCGCTCGACGAACATGTAGTAGGGGATGCAGCCCAGCTTCACCTCGCGACGGATCATGTCCGCCCAGATCTTCGAGTCGTCGTTCACGTGGCGGATCAGCGGCGCCTGGCAGCGGATGACCGCCCCGGTATTCAAGATGTTGCGCACGGCCTTCTCGGAGGCCTCCGTCGCCAGTTCCACCGGGTGGGAGTAGTGGCCCATAATGGCGAGGTGCCGCCCGGCGGCGGTGATGTCGTCGAACAGCCGCAGCGTCTCCTCGGCGTCCTTGTCGTCCACGAATCGGTGCGGCCAGTAGGCGCCCGCCTTGGTGCCGATGCGGATGGTGAGGCGCTCGAACTCGGGTTCTAGGAGTGGCTCGATGTAGCGGCGCAGTATCTCGGTGCGCATGATCATGGGGTCGCCGCCGGTGAACAGCACATCGGTGGCCTCGGGGTGTGCCCGCAGGTAGCGCACCAGGTTGCCGCCCTCCTTGGTGGCGAACTTCAGGTCGTCGAGTTTCACGAACTGCGGCCAGCGGAAGCAGTAGGTGCAGTAGGCGTGGCAGGTCTGACCTTGGGCGGGGAAGAACAGCACCGTCTCGTCGTACTTGTGCTGCATGCCCGGCATCGGCTCGCCGTCCACCTGCGGCACGTTCATCGCCACCTGGCCGCTGGGGTGCGGGTTCAGGCTGCGCTGGATGTTGCGCGCCGCCTCGTCGATCTCTTTGGCCGGCAACTCGGCGCGCACCATGTCGGCGATGGTGGCGAAGTGCTCGGGATCGATCATCCCCTCCTGGGGGAAGGTGAGCTGGTAGATCGGGTCGTCGGGGATGTTGTCCCAGTCGATCAACTGCTCGCAGACATAGTTGTTGGTCTTGAAGGGAAGCACCCGCGACACCACGTCAGTGACTAGGCGCTGATGGTCGGTCAGCCGGTCGAAGCCGGGGATGTCCTCCATGTTGCGCCGCTGGAACGTCCGGAACACCGGCGTCTGCCCGTTGGTCGCCTGTACCATCGTTCTGCCCCCTTCTGAAGCACGTCGGGCTGCTCGATCCCGAGTAGCCGAGCGCTCCCCCGTCACCGACTCTGGTACAACCATTCTACTCGAAAAGTCACCCGTTATCCCTAGTCGCCCCGTGAGGATCGCCGGCCCGTGGCACCCTCCCGGCGCCTCGGTGCCTCCGTGAGCGCGACCGATCCGCTCGTGGCGCCCCTGGCGGCGCGTCTCGGCGCCGCATCGCCGCTCGACGGGTTCGTGGACTACACAGAATCGGCAGGGATCTCCCTCTACCCCGCCCAGGAGGAGGCGCTGCTGGAGATCCTGGACGGCCACAACGTGATCATGAACACGCCGACCGGCTCGGGGAAGTCGCTGGTTGCGGCGGGCGCCCACTTCGCCGCGCTCGCCGCCGGGCGCCGCAGCGTGTACACGGCCCCGCTGAAGGCGCTCGTGAGCGAGAAGTTCTTCGCGCTGTGCGAGGCGTTCGGGGCCGAACGGGTGGGGATGATCACCGGCGACGCCGCCGTCAACTCGCAAGCCCCGATCATCTGCGCCACCGCGGAGATCCTGGCCAACTGGGCTCTGCGTGACGGTACCGACGCGGAGGTGGACGTGGTGATCGCGGACGAATTCCACTTCTATGCCGATCCGCAGCGCGGCTGGGCTTGGCAGGTGCCCCTGCTGACGCTTTCGCAGTGCCAGTTCGTGCTGCTGTCGGCCACGCTGGGGCCGACGGAGCGCTTCGCCGACGAACTCACCGGGCGCACCGGGCGCGAGACCGTGACCGTGCGGTCCGCCGAACGCCCGGTGCCGCTGGGATTCGAGTACGGCACCCTCCCCTTGCACGCCTCCATCGAGGATCTCCTCGAACGCAACCGGGCACCGATCTACGTGGTGCACTTCACCCAGCGCGAGGCCATCGAGGCGGCACAGGCCTATACGAGCATCGGGGTGCTCAGCCGCGCCGAGCGGGACCGCGTGGCCGATGCCGTCGGCGGCTTCAAATTCGACTCGCCGATCGGCAAGGACCTCCGGCGGCTCATCGGCCACGGCGTCGGGGTGCATCACGCTGGGCTGTTGCCGAAGTACCGCCTGCTCACCGAGCGGCTGGCCCAGCAGGGCCTGTTAAAGCTCATCTGCGGCACCGACACCCTCGGTGTCGGGGTGAACGTGCCGATCCGCACGGTGCTGTTCACGCAACTCTGCAAGTACGACGGGCAGAAGACCCGGCTGCTGAGCGCCCGTGAGTTCCATCAGATCGCCGGGCGGGCGGGGCGGGCCGGCTTCGACGAGCGGGGCTACGTGCGGGTCCAGGCCCCGGCCCACTGGATCGAGAACCGGATCGCGACCGAGAAGGCCGCGTCCAACCCCAAGGCCAAGCGGAAGCTGACCAAGCGCCGACCGCCGGAGCGGAACTACGCCCACTGGAACGAGGAGACTTTCGAGCGGCTCACCTCGGCCGAGCCCGAGCCGTTGACCTCCAGCTTCGAGGTGAGCCACCAGATGGTGATGCACGTGCTGGACCGGCCCGGCGACGGCTGCGCCGACCTGCGGCAGCTGCTGGTGGAGAACCACGAAACCCGCCGGCGCCAGCGCCGCCACATCCGCCGGGCGGTCGCCATTTACCGCTCGCTGACCGACGCGGGCGTGGTGGAGGTGCTGGAGACTCCCGACGAGTGGGGGCGGCGGGTCCGGGTGACGGTGGATCTGCAGGACAACTTCGCCCTGCATCAGCCGCTGTCGCTGTTCGCGATGGAAGCGCTGGGGGTTCTGGATGCGGCCGAATCCGACTATCCGCTGGATGTCCTGTCGGTGATCGAATCGGTCCTAGAGAATCCGGGACCGGTGATCGCAGCCCAAGTCGAGCGCCTGCGGAGCGATCTCCTCGGAGAGTTGAAGGCACAGGGGGTCCCCTACGAGGAACGGATGGAACGGCTCGCGGCCCTCGAGCATCCCAAACCCCTGCGGGAGTTCCTCTACGGCGCCTTCGACATCTTCCGCCGGCACCACCCCTGGGTGGAGAGCGACAACGTGCGCCCGAAGTCGGTCGCCAGGGAGATGCACGAGCGGGCCATGACCTTCGGCGAGTACGTCAACCACTACGGCCTGAAACGCTCCGAAGGCCTGCTGCTGCGCTACCTCAGCGACGCCTACCGGGCGCTCGTACAGAACGTCCCCGCCGAGCGGCGCACCCCGGAACTGGACGAGTTGACCGACTGGCTCGGGGCGCTGGTGCGCGGGGTGGATTCGAGCCTGCTCGATGAGTGGGAGCGGCTCACGGCGGTAACCGCCGCGGCGACCGAAACCGACGAGGGGGCGCCGCTCAAGCGTTGAGCAGCAGGAAGATACCGGTGATCGTGAAGGCCAGCATCATCACCAGCAGCCCGTACTGGGATCGCAGCGCTTGCCGCGGCGAGAACCGATCCACCGCCTTGTCATGCGCTAAGACCACGCCCACCAGGTGGCCGACGACGGTGGTAATGGCCTGCACCAGGGCGATCGCCCCGGTGGACAGGAGCAGGTAGTTGATGTCGAAGTGGGCCGTGCCGAAGAGGTCGGCCGTCCCGCCGAAGGGGCGCGACAGCAGAGCCAGGAAGTTCTGGCCCTCGAAGACGACCAGCGAGAAGTAGTGGCCAATGTGGTAGGCGAAGGCAATCGGCACGATGGAGGGAGCGAAGTCCGTCAGCATCTGCCGCAGCGGCGTGCGAGTCAGTGCGGCGCCGACCGCCATCGCGGCGATGTAGAACACCACGAAGTTGACCGCGAACTGCAGCAACCCGAACGTGCCGAATCCCACCGTGTCCCAGCCGATCCTCGCCCCCAGCAGACCTGCCCACCACTCGGTCCGGGAGATGCCGTCGAAACTGGTCGTACCCGGCATTAGCAGCAGCACAAAGGTGTGCGGCAGGGTCATTCGCAGGCTTGCGAGACCCACGAGCGGGGGGCGAACGGCCAGGCGGCCCCTCCCGTCGCCGCAGAACACCCCCATGGCTCCGATGTGCCGGAAGATCACACCGAATCCCTCGCTGTGCCGGAGCCACTCGCGACCCCAGAGGGACGCCCCGGTCAGCATCAGCCCCGAGTAGACAGCGATGGCGACGCCGAGCACGCGGGTCTCTGGCGGGTTGGGGTGCACAAGCTCCAGGGCGGCGAAGCAGAGGATGGTCACGACCCCCAACCAGCCGCTGCGCACTGGATCGGGCCGCCAGAACCGGTGGGCCGGCACGTGGCCGAAGAAACGTCGGCGCATCGCAGCGCCCACCAGAGCCAACGTTTCCCAGGGGCTGAGGAGGCGCCAAACATCCCCGAAGACGGCCGACAGGAACAGCAGCCCCACCCAGAATCCCACGTACACCGCAACCGGAGCGATCGTTGCGTAAGCCCCGAGGTCGCCGGCCAGAGAGGCCCACAGCACCACCGCGAACATCGCTAAGCCGAACAGCCGCAGCACGATGGCCAAGACCCGCGTAGCCGGCTGGGTGACGGCGGGCAGCGGCCGCGGTGCGAAGCGGCCCTCAAGGCGGGACTTGGGCCAGAAGCTGCCGAGCAGCAGGAACGAGACGACAAGCGCCGCACCCGCCACGTAGGCGAACATCCACACGGGGATGGGTAGATCGCCGCGCACACCGATGCCGTGGGCCAGCACGCCAGCGGGAACCATCACCTGCTCCTAGGAGACCTGCAGCTGGAAGAGTTCCCGGTGTGAGGGGTGCAACTCGGCCTCCCAGACGCCGGGCAGGTCCGCTTCGAAGACCAGTGTGACCTCGGCGCCCGGTTCGAGTTGCAAGTACAGGTCGTACCCGTGGAGATGGACCTCCTCGGCCACGTCGGAGGTGACACGGACCTCCACCGTGTCACCGAAGCCGACCTCGTAGCGGCGTTCGGCCTCGATGCGTCCGTCCACGAGGGTCACGGCAATGACGGCATCAGCCGCCGGCTCAGGCGGCGGGGCGGGCGGCTCAGGGGGAGGAGGCGGAGGCTCAGGCGGCGGTGGAGGCGGAGGCTCAGGCGGCGGCGGTGGCTCAGGAGGCGGTGGAGGCGGTGCTTCCGTCGTCGGAGGCGGCACCGCATCCTCCTCGGCCGGCACAGGTTCGGGGGCCGGTGCCCCGGGTGACTCGGTCGGCTCGATCGGCGGCGTTGTGTCAGGCGGCTCGGTGGGCGACGGTGCGGCCGGTGGCGAGGTGGCCGGCGCCGGCGGGTCGTCGGCCGTGGTCTCGGCGGGCGCCAGAGGGGCGGGCGGCGCCGCGGGCGGTTCAGGTGCGGGCGGCGGCGGGGGCTCCGGTGCGGGCGGCTCTGACGGCGCGGGTGCTGACTCAGTCGCGGTCGGGGCGGTCGTCGTTGCGGGCATGGCGGCGGTTACCGGAGTGACGGCCGGTGCCGTTGCCGGTGGCTCCGGGTCAGTGCCGCCGCATCCGGCAGCCAGCAGAAGGCACGATGCCAACACTGCGATGCCGAGGCTGCAACGAGGCGTCACGATTAGCATTCTCGCAGGCGTCGGCACCCGGCGGCTACCTCCCGAGGACAAGGGCGCCAACTCCCGGGCTGCCACTAGGGAGCGAACGAGAGAAGGGCGGCGCAGCGATGAGCGAACTCAGCACCGACCGGCTCCGAGGCATGACGCGTGATCTGCTCGACGATATGGGCAGTGACACTGACATGGCGACGTTCCGGGGCGAGCAGTTCGACCGGGGATTGGCCGTCGTCCAGTTCCCCCCCGGCCGCGGCGGGCTCGGGCTGAAGCCGGATGCACAGGCCGTCGTCGACGAGGAGTTGGCGAACGGCGGGCGCCAGTACCACAACCTGGCCGTCAATCCGATCGGCATCGGAATGGGCATGCCCACGGTGCTGGCCCACGGCAGCGACGAGATGAATGACCGGCTGCTGCGACCCTGCTTCACCGGTGAGGAGATCTGGTGTCAGCTGTTCAGCGAGCCGGGCGCCGGCTCGGACGTGGCCGGCCTAGCGGCCCGCGCCGTCCTCGACGGGGAGGAGTGGATCGTCAACGGCCAGAAGGTGTGGACGACACTGGCCCACGTGGCGCGCTGGGGGATGCTGCTGGCCCGGACCGATCCCACCCAGCCCAAGCACAAGGGCATGACCTACTTCATGCTGGACATGCAAGCACCGGGAGTCGACGTCCGGCCGCTGTATCAGATCACCGGCGAGGCCGAGTTCAACGAGGTGTTCATGACCAATGTGCGCATTCCCGACTCGATGCGCATCAGCGCCAGGGGTCAGGGATGGGGCGGCGCCATCACGACGCTCATGAACGAGCGGGTCGCACTCGGGGGAGGCGTGCCGGCCAGAGGCTCCGGGAACATCGGGACGCTCATGAAGGAGTGGACCGACCACGCGCCGGAACCCGGCACCGCCGACCACCACGTGGCACGCGATCGGGTCGCCCGGCTGTGGATCCGCGCCGAACTCCTCCGCCTCACGAACCTGCGCGCCCGCGAGTCTGCATCGGCGGGCGTGCCCGGCCCCGAGGGATCGGTCGGGAAGCTCCTGTCGGCGGAGTTGAACAAGGAACTCCTCGAGTGCGCCGTCGACGTGAAGGGCAGCCGCGGCATGCTGCACGCTCACGGCTATCCGATGGTGCGCCCCGATCAGGCGGGCGGTTCGAGCGCCTTCGACACCAGCCGGCTGTTCCTGCGCGCACGCGCCAACTCCATCGAGGGCGGCACGTCGGAGATCCTGCGCAACATCCTCGGCGAGCGTGTGCTCGGGCTCCCGAAGGAGCCTCAGGTGGACCGGGACGTTCCCTGGAGCGACATCCCCCGCAACTGACGAGGGCCGGACTGCAGTCCGGCCC
>LXNI01000456.1_pt1 | contig 46842 bp, 45 predicted proteins | sample 809091 | NCBI WGS metagenome assembly LXNI01 (sample SAMN04870527, study PRJNA318959) | sponge metagenome | biome: 01000161; feature: marine sponge reef; material: water | host: Sarcotragus foetidus | place: Greece: Milos, Mediterranean Sea | collected 2013-05-29 | depth 5-7 m
GTGCGAAGCCGGATGCCGAGTTCATCGGCCCTCCCGTGTGCGGCTTCCTTCATCCTCACGAAGAAGGGATTTTCTTCCGTCTTCAGGATCAGGCCAACCATGGGGCTGTCGGCCATTGCGGAACCGGCAAACAGGGTCAGAACCACCGTCGTGGATGCCAGCAGGCACAATACGCGGTTCAGTGCGAAGAATCCAGCCGTCATTTGTATGGGCGGCATCCGTATTCCGTAGAGATACTCCGGGGACTGCAGTTGACCCTGACATGGGATTCCATGTACTGCTCGGCCAGATCAGCCAGCGTGGGTTCCGGTTTTCCCGAAGCCCCCCGGACCTGGACGCACCAGACCTTGCGGCCGGTGAAATCGACCCGCATGCCGAACCCGGGCAAGTCCCGATCCCAGACCCCGGAATCACCTGAAGAAACATGCCGCGAATCGACAACGCGTTTGATAAGCTTGACGGGTTGCGGGGCGGTCATGGGCATTCGCCGGAAACTGTGATTATATGATTAATATCAATGACTCAATGTACACCACCAGACGACCGAAGGCTTACCACGAACGTTTGCATTGGTGGAAAAAATGGTACTTCAACCGACTAAGGTCAAACCGGATCGTTAGCAATGGTACACATGACGATCAATCAAAAGAAAGCACAAAGCAAAATCAAACATAACCTGCAAGAACACAATGATTATTCATACCATCAGACAGTCAATCGTGCGATTTCGGGTGACATCTGAGTTTCAGGTTGTATATATCCCCTGGTTGATTCGACCGATGCCTGCCTGATCGTGGGGAACTCTCACCCGGTCTCCATTCTTTCAGCGTACCAGCACGCAAAATTGCCGACACTCGGTTCCAGTTCCGAGAAACGGCCCTGTTGCGCATAGGGAGAGTGCAATCCGGTTTGCTGTTTTTCCAACGCCGGGATGTCTTCCTCCATCGCACAATCAAAACGGTGATAGTAATCGGCCGCCTTTTCTTCGAATCCATCAAGTTGGGTTGTCTGCGACGGGAAACAGATGGTCTGTACGGCCCGGGTACGATGGCTGTTCAGTGGGAACACATGATACATCCACAGACAGTCCGCCCCTGCGGCAAAGGTCATGTTCGGGTACACCCAGGTATACCGGGTGCCACTGCGTTGTCTTTGCGAGAGTGTTTTAATCGTCGGAAAGGCCTGTGTTTCCTGCCCCTCGAGCAGCGCCGGATTCCCACAGGTAACACCGAATTGAGAGGTATACTCCCCCATCACTATATCGGCCGGATCCGGTTCAGGATAGCGATGGTTTATCGACTCCGGGTGTACATGCGGCAAATGGTAATATTCATTGAACACCTCCAGAAACAGCTTCCAGTTGCAATCCACATCAAATTCACGCTGTCGGCCAATCACCAGTTGATCCAGCGACCAGGGATGATGCAGCGCACCAAAGTCACCTAACCACTCTGCCAGCGGGTCGGGAGACTCCTGTAAATTGAGGAAGACAAAACCGCCTGCCATCTCAACATGAAACGGTTTCAGGCGAGCTTTCGGGACTGCCTGTCCGTCCATTGATCCCATTCTCGGCGCCGCAATGACCTGACCGGAAAAATCGTAGCTCCAACCGTGGAAGGGACAAACCAGTGCCCGGCATCGCCCCCGTCCCGACGTAATCTGACTGGATCGGTGTAGACAACTGTTCGAGAACGCTTTTAAGGTACGATCCTGATCCATCACAATCACCACCGGGATATCAAAAATCAATAGCGACTCGTAGTCCCCGGGCACCTTCCACCGGTCAGTGCGGCCGACCCCCAGCCATCCCCGGTCAAATAACCGTTGCTGCTCATGCCGGAACCAGGTCGAATCGTGATAACACGCAGGGGGAAGGGTCAACGACGTGTCGACCGGATACCTGACCTGCCTGAGTTGCTGTCGGATTACTTCAACGGACATCTCACATCTCAAAGAAAATACAAATTATCGATACCAATATAGTGTTGTCACCGGCGTCCCGCAAGTCGATTTTCCGTCCGCTTAGAAATCCTATCCGGCTTGCGACGACTGGCGAAGTGATTAAGACAATGTTCAAAAATGACCGGTTTGCGATTGTATCTTCGATCTGTCCCATCGCAATCCCTACAGATCTATGGTCTCATCGCATAACCTGCGATACAACGGCCCGGATACTGGCGACAGTTAATATTGAAAAAATTATTCAAGTATAGAGTTTTTTAATGCTTCAAATTAAAATATCTTGTTGAATTGGTCTTGAGAAAGTGGCGTTGATACACGATCATCGTCACAATCCCATTCCCCTACAGGCACTGTCGATGAAACGATCAACCCAAATTCAGGTACTTGAGAATGACTGGCGCGACAATCCCCGCTGGCAAGGTACCAAACGCAATTACTCCGCCGAAGATGTTGTCAGACTGCGTGGCTCCGTTCAGCCTGAACTGACCCTGGCAAGAAGAGGCGCCGAAAGACTCTTTAATCTCATTCATGGTTCAGCAAACAAGGGGTACGTCAATTGCCTCGGTGCCTTAACGGCCGGACAGGCCGTCCAGCAGGCCAAAGCAGGTATCGAAGCCATTTATCTTTCAGGCTGGCAAGTCGCTGCGGATAATAACAGTTCGGAAACCATGTATCCAGACCAGTCCCTGTATGCCTACGATTCGGTGCCGGCCGTGGTGCGTCGAATCAACAATGCCTTCACCCGGGCTGACCAGATTCAGTGGCAACGGGGACTGGAAGCAGCGGACGAGGATTTTATTGATTACTTTCTTCCTATCGTCGCCGATGCGGAAGCGGGATTTGGCGGTGTGCTCAACGCATTTGAACTGACCAAAAACATGGTCACCGCCGGTGCCGCAGGGGTGCACTTCGAAGACCAGCTGGCTGCGGTAAAAAAATGTGGTCATATGGGAGGCAAGGTGCTCATTCCGACCGAAGAGGCCATCCAAAAATTAATCTCGGCCCGCCTCGCCTGCGATGTCCTGAACGTCCCGACATTGATACTGGCCAGGACCGATGCCGAAGCCGCCAATCTGCTGACCTCGGACTTCGACGACAGAGACTGGCCGTTCCTGACCGGAGAGCGAACATCAGAAGGTTTTTACAGGGTAAAAAACGGGCTTGAGCAGGCGATTTCCCGCGGTATTTCCTATGCGCCCTATGCAGATATGGTGTGGTGTGAAACCGGTACCCCTGATTTGGGTTTCGCCAGAGAATTTGCCGAAGCCGTCCGGGCGGCACAGCCGGGACAACTGCTGGCGTACAACTGCTCGCCCTCGTTCAACTGGAAGAAAAATCTCGATGACCGCACCATTGCCCGGTTCCAGGACGATCTCGCGGCAATGGGCTATGTCTATCAGTTCATCACGCTCGCCGGGATCCACAGTGCGTGGTACAACATGTACGACCTTTCCCATGCCTATGCACGCGGGGAAGGGATGCGCCACTACGTCGACAAGGTGCAGGAACCCGAATTCGCTGCCGCCGCAAGAGGATACAGCTTCGTTGCCCATCAACAGGAAGTCGGAGCCGGGTATTTTGACGATGTCACCACCACCATTCAAGGCGGTGCTTCCTCAGTCACTTCACTGGCCGGCTCGACCGAAGAAGCCCAGTTCTGAAACACTGCAAGGCACGGTGCCTCCTCGCTTCAGGTACCGTGCCTGTCTCGCCGATCGTGCAAGATGGGGTAAATGGCCTTGCGGCGGGTTTGCTGAAAGAACGGCGGAGCAGTTGTTCACGCCTGCGCGGTGCCTTCAGCCAGCCGCAAGCCCCTTGATGAACAGCTTCTGCGTAGAAATCGTGTTGTCTAACAGGCACACGCAGGCATAAAGCGCTCGCAGTGTCGGGATATCCGTCTTCGTGACCTCCGCCAATTCGATCACAGCCCCCAGCATACCGTCAATTTCCAGCGGTTTGCCGACTTCGACATCCTGCAACATCGATGTCTTGTGTTTGCCGACCTTTTCAGCACCTTCTATCCTGCGCTCGAGACTGACCCGGAAGTGGGCACCGAGCTGTTCGGCCACCCCCTTTGCTTCACGCATCATCGTGGCAGCCAGTTCCCGGGTCAACGGGAACCGGCAAATCGCTTCCAATGTCGAATGGGTCAGGGCACTGATCGGGTTAAAAGTAAGATTTCCCCACAGCTTGAGCCAGATTTCCGAACGAATATCCTCCAGCACGGGTGACTTGAAGCCCGCCCCGACAAAAGCCTGTGACACCCTTTGTACCCGTTGTGAAAGCTCACCATCCAATTCCCCAATGGGGAAGCGAATACCCTCAACATGCCGGATCACGCCGGGTTCCTGGATCACGGCAGCCGGATAGGCAATGCAACCGAGCAGGCAATCCGGATTGATGGCCCTCGCCAGTATCCCGCCGGGATCAACCGTTTCAACAAAGCGATTTTCATATTTTCCGGGCAGTTTTTGAAAGTACCACCAGGGAATACCATTTTGCAGGGTGACCATGACCGTATCGGGGCCAATCAGGCACGGCAGCTTGTCCACCACCGCCCCTATCTGATGCGACTTGAGCGCCAACAGGACCACATCCTGATGATCCAGTTCGGCAATATCATCAGTTGCTGTCAGATTGTCAACCACGGACTCTTCACCAGCTTGAATCAACTTGAGTCCGTTTCGCCTGATCGCGGCCAGATGCGGCCCCCGGGCAATGACAGAGACTTGGTGACCTGACTGACTCAAGCGGACTCCCATAAATCCGCCGATGGCGCCTGCACCCACAACACAGATTTTCATCTTATACCTATTGCTCTAGTTAGAAAATTCAAAACGCGTCATTGTAACCGAATCATCCCCTGATGCAATGGCGCTTTTGCCCTGCGCTTTTGCCCTGTGTCTGCTTGCTTTTTTGACCGGAGGGCAACACGGCCGCCAATGGGTTTGCCTGTCCCGGCTCAGCCATTTGATATTGCCCGTCAAGTCTCTGACGAGGGCTTGGATACTTTCATTCTGACAGTGTCGTTAAAGGATTTTGCTGTATCCAAAGCTGCTGAGATGCTGAAATAAATCTAGAGTTGCAAATATGTTACTAATTAGGTAATATTATTAGTAAGTTAAATTTTTCTTATTTAGAAACATTGAAAGTCGTCATTTCGAATACACGGCTTGGAACGGTCTTGCAAAGTGAAAAATCGATAAAGCGTAAATATGGGCAGGAGATGGCAAAGAAGATTGTCAGAAGAATTAATTCCTTGAATGCAGCCCACAGCCTAGGCGATTTTTGGCCGCCGTATTCTGGTCCAGAGCGTTGTCATGAGCTGAAAGGATCGTTGGCGGGAAGGTTCTCTTTTGATCTTCGGCATCCATATAGACTGATTATGCGTCCACTCAAAGATATTTCAAAAGAAGAAGTCAGCATCGAGAAAGAACGATGGGCGAAGATTGAAGAAATAGTGATTGAAGACATTATAGATACGCATGATTAATACTGAATACACCATAGTAGGACCAATTGGAGCGCTCCATCCAGGAGAAGTATTGCTGGAGTATTTGAATAGTCATGGATGGAACCAGCAAGATCTGGCAAGACGCTCTGGAATCACTCCAAAGACCGTCAGCGAGATATGTAATGGTAAAGCACCGATTACTCCACCCACCTCTCTGGTTTTAGAAAAGGTGTTTAATAGGCCGGCCCATTTTTGGCTCAATTTGCAACGACAGTATGATGAAGTTAATGCGAGAGAGGCGTTTTTCGAGAAAGCACTAAATTGGATAGATTGGAGCAAGAAATTTCCGATCAAGGAACTCAAATCCTTGAAGCTTATACCTGAAACCAGTAATGCATCAGAAAATCTTGAAGCGCTTCTTTCATTTTTAGGCGTATCATCTCCAGAGAGTTGGGATGAGGTATGGAAGGCTTCCAGGATCTCTTATAGGCAGACTAGAAAAATTGAGACCAGCGTTGAGTATATATCCGCTTGGGTTCGTGCCACGGAGCATTTTGCGAGCGAATTGCAAGTTGCGGAATTTGAAGCATCAAAAGTTGTTGGTTCTATTGAACAACTTAGAGAATGTACAACCTATCGAGCCGCTAAGGGGATTCCTCTAGTACAGTCGATTTGCGAATCAATAGGTATTGCTTTTGTATTGGTTCCAGGGTTCAAGAAAACAGGAATAAGCGGATGTGCACGATGGCTATCACCCCAAAAAGCACTCATCGCGTTGTCAAACCGATATAAGACTGATGATATGTTGTGGTTTACCTTTTTCCATGAATTGGCTCACTTGCTTTTGCATAGGAAAACGCATGCATTTGTAATAGACAATGCGGTGAAAGATCTTTCTGACAAAATTGTAGACCCAACCATACAGAAACAGGAAGACGAAGCAAATCGGTTTGCAGCAGATACGCTTATTCCGCCGGATGATTTTGAGGAATTTGTGAAACGTAATGAATACACGAATCAGAGTATTTTGAGTTTTTCGCAGGAAGTCGGTGTCAGCCCGGGAATAGTTGTTGGCAGGCTGCAACATGAAGAATTGTTGAGGCCCTTTCAAGGTAACACGTTTAAACAGACTGTGAATATTGGTATTCACTAACATTTAGTGACAGAGAGGGTCAGAAATGTTTAGTACGCTTTAAAAAGGGTAGCCACATAAGTGGCGGCTATTGCATTCAAAGCATATTTTCCATGATAAGCAGATTGCAGAAGGAACGGAAATTCCTGTGCATTCCTACCGCAACGTATCATGGCGACAGCGTTGGCTTCATCCAAGTTTCCCAAGAGATTCAATTGGAATCACCGGAAACTCAGCCCCGGGGCAACCCGTAGCCCAACTTGCGGACCGCCTTGCGGAATTCCCCCTCCTTTGCCGTCGGAACCACAAGGTGGGTTTCCCCGGCACGCAGACACAGTTTCGATGTATGCTTGTCAGCAACCAGTCGGTCGGCAACACTTCTGTCAGTACATTGGATCAGCAAAGCCATGCCTTTCTCCCTCAGAGCGTGTGCCGAACGCTCGACATTGCGCAAGAAGCCCTCCACAGTTTCCGGGAGAGGTTGGTCGTCACGTGCCGTAAGAAATGTCCGCAGGTCATCCCCGTTATGGCCATTTTCCAAGGCAGCCAGCGTCTTGTCATGGTCGAGACGCCAGACGCCTTGTGCTTCGACGGTAGCGAATGTCTCGATCATCAACTGTTCATCCGGCGTCAACGGCATTTCCGTACTGATCCGCCGGTCTGGGAAGATGCGCAGCGAACTTTCGACAGCGGAAACCACCGGTTCATAGGTCTCGGTCAGGTTCAGACAGTATGCGCCCAGACCCGTCAGCCGAAAGTATTCCAGTCCATCGTAGCGGCTGAAGAAGGTCAGATTGTCTGCTCCCCACAGCCTCGTGAAATCGGTCCGGGCGGCTTCCGGATGAGTATAGGCGATGTCTATCAGGCCCAAGGTGGCCGCATATTCGAAGAGCAGACAAAGCAGGTAGCGAGCCTGAATGAGGTGCCAGTCGTGACAGCCACTGTATCCCAGATTGCCGTATTGATGTTCACCGATGTACAGGGTCCATGGGTTACGTGTCACACTGAAATCGTAGTCCTCCGCCCGCATAAACCTCGAAAACTCATTGAACCGCACCCACTGGCCTACCGGACAGTGAACCAAAGCCTCCTCAATCACAATGCGACGATCCGAAACGGCAGCCATCGCACGTTTTCCTTTGCCACGATACTGCCCCTTGATGCAGTCGATGCGGCTGAATTCGTCCAGAATGCGGGTCATGATCCAACGCCCCCAGAGATGACGCAATGTCTCCGCTGCCGGCTTGCCGAATGCAGCGTGCCCCGCTTTCGTCAAGACCAGCTTTGATCCCTTGGTTTGAGCGAGTTTGCCGGCCTGTACCAGCCAGGGCCATGCAAACGCCCTGACCGGCCCGATCAACTGTCCCGATTCATCCTTCTTGCCGGCCGGATCAAAAAAATCTCCGCCATCAAGTTCCTTGGCGATGCGCAATAACGACGCGACAGATGGTCGAAGTGTCTTCGATCCCACCGAGATCCGCCCTCCATCGATCAAGCGCAATACGGCGAACAGATCCTGCATCGCGGTGCGCTCCATATTGCGCTGAATCAGTTCAACCTGTCCGGCCGCCGATTGCTCATCTCTGGGCAAATAACTGACATGTTTCCGCGCAACCGTCTTCGGCAGTTCATCCACTGTGGTCAGTACGACCTCAGGGGGTGGCGGCGCAAACTCCTTAAGGGGTTTCATCAGGTCCGTCGGCAGTCCGAGCGGTCCACGTTGATGGCGGTCTCCATAATACAGAAAGAGCCGTATCGGCAACGATGCCTTATCAATGCTGTATCTGCAGTGGAGTCCCGAGGGCATTGCGCTGTATCTGGCACGAAACTGTTCGAAATTGAGCCCTTCGGTTGACTCGTACAGCACTTCACGCACTGCCATCTGCTGTATTTCGTTCAACTCCTCCCAATAGTGTCGAAGCGACTTGATGAACCGTTCCTCAATCACCGCAACCATATTGCTCTTTGTGGTCGGGAGCGGTTTGGGCACTGACAGATAGGCCATCATCGTGCGAAGATGAGTGACGTTCAAAAAAAGCAGTGCCTCCTGCAACGTGAAATCGGAAGTCGGCTCAATGTAGGGCATGGTGTTATTTTAAGTGATCAGGAATCAATATGGTCTAGCCATGTGATGGGAACCGATTTGGAACCATCTATTCCACAGCGGAGCCTGAGTATATTGAAATTCGAATCGGTTTTATATGGGTGCTTGCAAGCGGCTGAAAAATCAGTACCATCTGCTCTCCTTCTGCCATCCGACATGGCAGTCCCACACATGTCGATAAGGGAAATTCCGAGTCCCCGGCCGCATTTCCGATGTCGAAGGTGCCGGATACGCGGCGTTGCTGTCATGCGACAATCAGCGTGGCAAATTCGGGTTTTGAGGCCGCATTCAGGCCGAAGAACGCGCAAAGAACCATTCAAACACCAAGCCCGTGGACACGAAATAAACGCTAGGCCCGTCATTGACAGAACATCACAACGATAACAATCTTGCCTGTTGTATCTGACGGTCAGGTACAATGGCATTCTCATGGTCTGCTGACCGGGTCATCCGATTACCCGATTCGACAATAATGGAAAAGCAGCGAGTTACCGTCACCGCCCCAGATGACCTGTGCCCACAGGCCGAAATCGACCGGATCGGACAGCGTCTGCAGCAACTTGAGTTCGAACGTGCTGACCTGCGATTACGACTGGCCGATCTCATGTCCAACAAATTGCGCCTGGCTGAAACCGAACCATCCCGGCCGGTGCTTACGATGGACGCCGCCGATCACGAGAAGGTGGCCTTGTTTCGTGCTCTCTTTTCTGGTCGGACGGAGGTTTTCCCGAAACGGTGGGAAAACACCCGAAATGACAGGAATGGTTATGCACCTGCATGCAGCAATGAATGGAAGCCGAATCTTTGTGGAAAGCCTAGGATCAAATGCGGCATGTGTCCGAATCAGGCCTTCATTCCGGTCTCCGATGAAGCCGTCATTGGACATTTGCGTGGATATCATACGATGGGTGTTTACCCTCTAAGGCCTGATGATACCTGCAACTTCCTTGCCGTGGATTTCGACAAGGCAACATGGCAGGATGATGCCGGTGCCTTTTTGGATGCCTGCAAGGTAAAACAGGTTCCGGCTGCACTCGAACGTTCCCGGTCGGGGGACGGGGGACATGTCTGGATTTTTTTCTCCATGCCGGTCCCGGCGGTGCTTGCCCGCAAACTGGGCAGTACGCTTTTGACCGAGGCCATGGAATGTCATCCCGACATGGGATTCGAGTCCTACGACCGACTGTTTCCCAGTCAGGATGCCCTACCAACCGGGGGATTCGGCAACCTGATCGCCTTGCCTTTGCAACACGGACCCCGTCAAAATGACAACAGCGTCTTCCTTGACAGGCACTTCGACGCCCATGCAGATCAGTGGAAATTTCTGTCATCCATTGATCGTCTCTCACTCACGGAGGTAACACGGATGGTTCAAAATGCGGAACAGCAGGGGCGTATTGTTGGGCTGCGTTTACCGGTGAATGAGGAGGATGGCACCCCTTGGACAGCACCACCGTCCCGACATCGACCACTTCTCGATATCAAGGGATGCCTTCCTGAAAGCATCGAGGCTGTTTCTGGCGACCAGATATACCTATCCCGAGACGGCTTGCCGCCCGATCTTGTGAACAGGTTCATCCGCCTGGCAGCATTCCAGAATCCCGCCTTCTACCGTGCACAGGCAATGCGACGGTCCGTATTCAGCACTCCGCGTATCATTTCGTGTGCCGAACTGCTCTCCCATCACATCGCTCTGCCACGGGGCTGCTGGGATGATCTGGAGCAACTTTGCAAAGAAGTAGGGGTCAGCCTGCATTCCCGGGATGAATGCAATCCCGGCTCTCCGGTCAAAACGACCTTCCTGGGCAAACTCACCATGGACCAGAAAGCGGCAGCCGATGCCCTGTTGTCCCACGAAACAGGGGTGCTTTCAGCGACCACCGGTTTCGGAAAAACGGTGGTGGCGGCATCGGTTATCGCCGCCCGCAGAACCAACACGCTTGTACTCGTTCACCGACAGCAACTTCTGGACCAATGGACTGCCAGGCTTGGTTCCTTCCTTGATCTTCCATCCTCTTCGATCGGCCGGATTGGGGGTGGAAAGCGCAAACCTTCCAGCATGGTAGATATTGCCATGATCCAGAGTCTTGTACGCAAGGGCGTGGTCGATGACATGGTCGGCGACTATGGGCATATCGTCGTCGACGAATGTCACCACATTTCTGCCGTCAGCTTTGAGATGGTCGTACGTAGGGCAAAAGCCCGATATGTCCTGGGTCTTTCCGCTACCGTCACACGCAGGGACGGGCACCATCCGATCATCTTTATGCAATGTGGGCCGGTTCGGTTTCGGACCGAGGCCAGGTCCCAGGCCCGCCGACGCCCTTTTGCACACAGAACGATTCTGCGTCAGACTTGCTTCAGTCTACAAACTGAACCTGAACACAATCTACCACAAATTCAGCAAATATATGCTGCATTGGCCGAAAACAGAGCGCGCAACGATCTGATCTTCGATGATGTGATATCCGCCCTGGAGGCAGGGCGATCACCGATCTTGCTGACTGAACGCAAGGAGCACGCCAGACAGTTCGCCGAAAGACTCCGTCGTTTCAGCCGCAACGTGGTGCTGCTCACCGGTGGAATGGGAGTCCGTCAGCGTCGCGAAATCATTGAACATATTGCAACGATTCCCGAGACGGAAGAACGGACTCTGGTTGCAACCGGCCGCTATATCGGCGAAGGGTTCGACGATGCCCGTCTCGATACGCTTTTCCTTGCCATGCCGGTATCCTGGAAGGGAACGCTGGCACAATATGTGGGTCGCCTGCATCGATTGCATCCACAAAAGCGCGAAGTGCTGGTCTACGATTATGTAGACAATGCGGTCCCCTTGCTGAAGCGGATGAGCGAAAAGCGTGTTTCGGGCTACAGGCACCTCGGGTATGCAGTCGAAACACCGGACGAGATCATCTCTGGCGACAGGTCTCACTCTCAAGCGGAGTCGCTTTTGCTGTAGTCGTATTCCAAACCGGGAGTCCGATCAAGCAGTACCGGGACAGCAGTCCTTGTGTCTTCGGGCCTTGGACATTTTTCCGGCTGCCACGATCATGCAGGTATTCGATTGCCCTGCCATTCCGGCCACTATCCATCCACTGGATGGTTTGTCGCCACACCTCTTAGGGGACATCAATCACCGGGGTGACCTATGCCAGGCACTTAACTGCCTAACACATCACCCACTTTGAGTTCGCTGTGGCGGGCATACTCAACGGCAGAGACTTTGCCGTCGTCTGCACGCACGCGACAGACCTCAATGGCACCCGATTTGGCCGCCACAACAAACCCCTCGGGGTGAATGGAAACCACTTCTCCAGGCTTTCCATTGGCTCCAGATAGCCTGCAATCGTATATTTTCAACTCCGTATTATGGTGTATCGTCCAGGCACCCGGTTGAGGGTTTGCAGCTCGAATCTTGTTATAGATCTGACCAGCCGGCTCGGTCCATTCGATTTTCGCCTGTGGTTTGCCAAACCATGATTCATAGGATCCTTGAGCCAGATCTTGTTCAATCCTGGGCGCATTGTCGGCTTTTAAAAGCTCAAGGGATTCAATCATGGCATCCACCCCCATCGGAAACAGCTTGTTGAAATAGACCTTACCCAGCGTTTCATCCGGTCCGATGTCACAGGTTTTCTGCAACAGGATCGGCCCTTCATCAAGTCCGTCATTAGGCCAAAAAATGGTCAGACCGGTTTTTGTCTTGCCCTGTGCAATGGGCCAGTTAATGGAAGAAGGGCCTCGATGCATCGGCAACAGAGAGGGGTGATATTGGAAAGAACCCAGTCGGGGGGCGTTTAACACCGCCTCCGGGACAAACAGCAGCACATATGCCATGAGACAGACATCCGCCTCAAAAGACTGCATTAAGGCAAGCGCCTCCTCGGTTTTCCAGGACGAAGGCTGATAGACCGGCACACTGGAGGCGTCAGCCAGCGATTTCAGCGGGTCCACCGGACGACCGGGGTTGTCCGGTGCAGTACACACGGCAACAATATTTTCATTGCGCTGCAGCAGCCTTTCCAGCACCGCCCGACCAAACGCCTGCTGGCCATGAACCACAATTCTCATGTTATTTTCCCCGGCACTCACACGGCACCGGACTCATGGATAGATTGAACTTCGGTGTCGGTATAACCCAGCACATCACGCAATACTTGATCGGTATGCTCTCCCAGCAACGGAGACCGCTCTACCGTGACATCGGAATCCGACAGCTTGATCGGACAACCGACGGTCAGATACTTTCCACGACCCGGATGGTCCACCTCGACGATCGTTCCTGTCTGTCGCAACGAAGGCTCTTCGGACAACTCCTTCATTGACAAAATGGGACCGACCGGAATATTCAGGGGATTGCACACATCCATGACTTCAAATTTGGTTTTTGTCATGGTCCACGCTTCGATCGTCGCAAACACCTCATCGAGACGGGACAATCGGGCGGCGGGCGTGGCATAGTCCGGGGCTTCCTTCCACTCCGGCTTGCCGATGACATCGCATATTTTTCCCCAAACGGCGGCCTGGGTAATAAAATAGGTATAGGCATCGGGGTCATTTTCCCATCCCTTGCACTTCAAAATCCGTCCGGGCTGCCCGCCGCCGGAATCATTCCCCGCCCGGGGTGTCGATGCTCCAAACGGAATCCCTGCACCATATTGCGAATATTCGGTCAACGGACCCCGCCCAAGACGCTGCTGATCACGCAACTTGACGCGACAGAGGTTCAGCACCCCATCTTGCATGGCGGCCAGTACTTTCTGCCCCTTGCCGGATTTTTCCCGTTGAAACAACGCCGTGACAATCCCCAGTGCAAGGTGCAGACCGGTCCCCGAATCCCCGATCTGCGCCCCGGTCACCAGCGGAGGACCGTCCAAAAACCCGGTCGTCGATGCCGCACCACCAGCACACTGGGCCACATTCTCATAGACCTTGCACTGTTCATACGGACCGGGGCCAAACCCCTTGACCGAAGCCATGATCATCCGCGGATTCAGTGCCTGGATACGGTCCCAGGAAAAACCCATGCGATCCAGCGCACCGGGCGCGAAGTTTTCGACCATCACATCACACGTCTTGACCAGGCGCTCCAGAACCTGCTTGCCCGTCTCATTTTTGGTGTTTAGCGTAATCGAGCGCTTGTTATGGTTCAGCATGGTAAAATAAAGCGAATCCGCACCCTCTACATCAACCAGTTGCTTGCGGGTCGCATCACCGACGCCTGGCCGCTCCACTTTGATGACATCGGCGCCTAACCATGCCAGTAACTGGGTGCAGGTCGGACCGGATTGTACGTGGGTGAAATCCAATATCTTCACCCCTTCAAGTGCTTTCATTGATCTCTCCAATACATTGTTCTGATGAATAGGGAATAACGCTCAGGATTATTGATTACTTGTACATGGTTTGCGCCTTGGTCCCCGGGGCATACTCATCGGGGTCAACCCAGACATTGACCACCGCACATTTGCCGGTTTTGGCAATGGCATCCCGGGCACGTTGCAGCGCCGGTTGAATCTCCTTGGCGTCATGCACCTCCTCGCCATAACCGCCGATCATTTCACCGAATTTGCTGAATGGGACATCACCGAGTTGATTGCCCACATTGCCCCGCTCAGTCCCGTATTTCGCCACCTGTCCATATCGAATCTGGTTCATATGGGAGTTATTGCCGACAATCGCGAGATAGGGGGCACCAAAACGCTGCGAGGTCTCCATATCAAACGCCGTCATCCCGAATGACCCGTCACCGTAAAGGCAGACGACTTCCTTGTGGGGATGGGCCAACTTGGCCGCCATGGAGAAACCGGTTCCCACCCCAAGCGACCCCAACGCGCCGGGGTCCATCCACTGGCCCGGATTTCGGGGTCTCACGGCCTGTGCCGAGATCGTGACGATATCCCCCCCATCACCAATATAAATGGTGTCCTCATCGAGAAATTCGTTGATTTCATACGCCAGACGATAGGGATGGATCGGATTCTGGTCGGTGGTAAACATCGGCATGAGTTTCTGAAGCTTCGTCGCCTCGATGTCCCTGAGTTGTTTCATCCATGACTGCCGTGCCTTTCGCGCCCCGTTATCGATGCGCCCCGAGGCAGCCTGTTCCACTGCCGCGAGAATGGCGCCGGGGTCTCCGGCCAGACCCAGGCTGATCGCCCGGTTCTTGCCTACCGTGGCATAGCTCTGATCGATCTGGACAAGCGTGACCTCACTTGAAATACGCTTTCCATAGCCCATGCGAAAATCGAACGGCGTCCCCACAATCAAAATGACATCTGCATTCTTGAAGGCATCTCCCCGTGTCCGATCAAAATGATGGGGATCACCCTGTGGCAACATGCCGCGGCTGGCACCATTGAGATAAGCCGGAATATCCAATGCCCGGACAAACCGGATCGCCTGTTGATGGCCTTGTGAGGCCCACACCTGCTGCCCAAACAACACGGCGGGACGCTCCGAATTGACCAGCAAATCGGCCAGTTTCTCAATATCATCCGGATCCCCGATGGAGCGGACGGACGACCGATAGGTCCCGGGGCGCGGAATCACGGCCGTTTCAATGGGAATCTCCCGGTCAAGAATATCCCTGGGAATTTCCAGATAGGAGGGTCCATAGGCGCCGTTGAAGCACTCCCGTGCCGCCATGGACACCATGTCCGCCACCCGCTCGGTTGAAAAGACGCCCGAAGAAAACTTGGTGATCGGTGCCATCATGTCGACATGCGGCAGATCTTGCAGTGATCCCATCTTGTGTTGGGTCAACGAACTCTGTCCGCCGATATGCAGCATGGGGCTTTCGGAACGAAACGCCGTGGCCACCCCGGTCACTGCATTGGTGCAACCCGGCCCGGCCGTTGTAACCACACAGCCGAGCTTCCCGGTTTGTCGTGCGTATCCGTCTGCCGCATGGGCGGCCGTCTGTTCATGCCGCACATCAACGATCCGGATATCCTCGTCCAGACAACCGTCATAGATGTCAATAATGTGGCCGCCACAGAGGGTGAAAATCGTATCAACACCTTCATTTTTCAATGCCCTGGCAACCAGGTGCCCCCCCGAGATCACCTTCCCACTCTTGTCTTTTTTCGCCAACGTGTCGATGGCGGTATCAATTGCCTTGTTCACTCAACCACTCCTGCATACGTGTCTGTTCTAAAATAAAATGCCACCAAATCAATCCAGATAGTCAACATACTGCTTGATATGCTCGGCCAGGTTCATCGCGTGCGTCTGGACCAATTCAGCCGAAAGCGCCGCATCCCTTGTCTCGAGTGCCTCGATGATTTTCATGTGATCGATGATCGAGGCCGTCACCCGGTCCCGCTCGGTAATCGTTTTGCGCCTGATCGCCCGCATGTGGATAAACAATCCATCGGCCACATCCATCAACAGCTTGCATTTGCTTAACTGGATTACTCGCTGATGAAAGGCGATATTGGTGTCCGAGTACTCATCAATGTGCGCCTTCGCTTGATTGTTATTTTGATCAAAAGTCGCAAACATCTTTCTCATCGAGGCCAATTCACTGTCACTCGCCTTTTCGGTGGCCAGCCGCGCCGCCATGCCTTCAAGCGCGGCCCAGACCCAGATGATTTCCAATATCTCGGCCTTGGATTTTCGTACGACAAAAGTACCCCGTCGGGGATAAGAGATCACCAGTCCCTCCTGTTCAAGACAGGTAATGGCTTCCCGAATCGGCGTTCTGCTGACACCCAACTCTTCTGCCAGTGCCCGTTCATCCAGCCTGGGGGGTTCTTCTCCACTGTAGATATCCATCCTGGCGATCGCATCCCGAAGACTCCGGTAGACCTGTTCCTTGAGCACAGGCGGGACGCCGATGGGTTGTAATTTAACGGATACCATGTCCTGTGAGGTCATCAATCAAACAGATTCGGCCACATCCGGCAGGTGGTTTCGTCATGACCGCTTCTTGTTACGATATTTTCGAAACAATGGATAACTGATCAATCCGACGGCACACAAGATACACACCGCCGAGATCGGTCTTTCAATAAAGGTGGTCACATCACCATGGGATGCCAACAGGGACTGACGCAAGGACCGTTCAGCCAGCGGGCCGAGGACAATGGCCAATACCGCCGGGGCCACCGGATAGTTCAGCTTTCTCAGCAAATAGCCGACAATACCGAACAGGAACATCAGCCAGACATCATGCATGGTCTGGGTCGGCGCATAGCCGCCCACAATACACAGAATATAGATGATCGGCGCAAGGATGGTAAAAGGCAGTGTCAATACCTTGACAAACACCGGGATGAAAGCCAGATTGATCAGCAGGGTCACCAGATTGGCGATATACAGTGATCCAATCAGTCCCCAGACAAAATCAGGATGTTCGCTGAACAGCAGCGGCCCGGGCCTCAGTCCCCAGATAATCATCCCGCCCAGCAAAATGGCCGTGGTCGGCGAACCGGGAATACCCAGCGTGATCATCGGCAACATGGACCCTGTCGACGCGGCATTGTTGCCTGCCTCGGGCGCCGCCACACCGGAGACATTACCCTTGCCGAAGGTTTCCGGCTCTTTTGAAAATGTCTTCGCCAGGCCATACGACATCAGCGATGCGGGGGTCGCACCCGCCGCCGGCAGTGTCCCCACGAAATACCCGATAGCCGATCCCAGCGTGGTGGTACCGATGTATTGCTTGATATCCTTCAGATTGTCGATCAGCGACTTGATGGACATGTTCACCTTATGCACCGTGACCTTTCCCTTGGTGGTTTCAAGGGTCCATAACATTTCCCCGATACCATAGATGCCGATGGCGAGGACGAGGAAATTGACACCGTGAAGAAAACCGGAGATATCACCGAAAATCAATCGGGGCTGACCGGAAATAATGTCCAGTCCGACCGTGGCCAGAACCAACCCGATGAGGATGGAAAAAACCGTCTTGGGGATATCATCCCCACCCAGACCGATAAAGGTCGCAAACGCCAGGACCATTAACGCAAATTCTTCGGGTGGTCCGAACTTCAGCGCAAAGGCCGCGAGGGGGGGCGCAAACAGGGTAAACAGGACCACCGAGATCGTACCGCCGATAAAGGAGGCCACCGCAGCCGCCGTCAGCGCCTTGTCCGCTCTGCCCTTTTGCGCCAGCGGCCTTCCATCAAAGACGGTCGCCACCGCCGTCGAAGCGCCGGGTATGCCGAGTGTGATGGAACTGATGGCGCCGCCATACATGGCGCCATAATAGATCGCCGCCAGAAAAATAATTGCGGCAGTCGGCGGGACAAGAAACGTGATCGGCAACAAGATCGCTACCCCATTGACCGACCCCAGGCCAGGCATGGCACCCACCAGCAACCCAATCGTACAACCCAGAACGATCATCATCAAATTGACCGGTTGCACCGCCTCGACGATGCCGGCCCCCAACAATATCAGAATCGAATCCATGGTCCTGTCTCTGCTTTTGGTCTCGTTTCTTTACACATCATGGCTGTCTTTCGTTCATCGTATCGATCGCTTCATGAATACATCAGATCATAGATGGGATAGAACATGGGTTCAGTGAATGATTTTGGCAGCGGAATTTTCAAGGCCCATTCGAAGAGGCAAAAAATGAACACGGGAATCCCGAACATCAACACGATGGTCAGTGGCCACGAGTGCCGACCGACAAACTTCAGATAAAACAACAAAAACAGCAGCAGCGAAATATAAATCCCCACCAAATGGGTCGCCACCAGGAGGAACAGGATTGAACCGGCGGAAATGCCGACCACGACCAGCGTCTCTCTGCTCATGTACACCTCGGTGGAATTCGACTCGGGCGTGATGCGACGGAACCATCGAAAGACCGTAAGCAGTGACATGGCCAACATGCCCGCTGACAGCCAAAATGGCCAGGCTCCGGACCCGGGGCCACGGCCCTCGATCCAGCCGATATTCAGTTCCGCACTTTTCACCATCAAACCGATAGAGCACAAGGCACAGATAATGGCCATCAGTAACTCTGCTGTCCGAACAGTCATTGATTGTTCTCTCTTGATTTAAAGTGAACCCACATTCAGTCAGTCAACCCAACCAAACGTATCCATCGGGGCAACAATGAGGCACTATGAAAGTGCCTCATTGTTGATTGGTATTTCAGAAGGAAGAAGGCCTTCCGAAAATTTACTCGCCCGTGATGGCAGCAGCACCCACAGACTCGATCAGCTCTTTGTGTGCGGCAATTTGCTCCGTATGGAAAGCACCTAAATCATCACCCGCCATCCACTCATCGCATGCCAGTCCATCCTCCACGCAGAAGGTCTGCCATTCTTCTGATTCATAAAGCGTCCTGAACAGATTGATGTACCACGCCTGTGCTTCGGCGGACATGCCCGGGGGTCCATTGATGGAGCGCTGCATATAGTATTGCATATCATGACCCACCTCTTTCGCAGTCGGAATATCAGGGTAAGCGGGCAACCGTTCCGCCGTGAACTGAACCAGCGGTTTGGTATTGCCCGCCCGATAGAACTCGTTTTGTTCAGCCGGATTGTTCACCGTCGAGTCAATATGCTTGCCGACCAGGTTTTTGGCCACGGTACCGCCCCCGGGGAAGGGGATATAGGTCACCTTGTACCCGAATGCCTTTTCCATCATCGCCGTCAGGATGGAATCCTCCTGGCCGGACCCGGTACCACCGACTTTCCAGTCTCTTCCCTTGGCCTTGACCGCCGCAACATAGCTGTCAAGGTCGGTGATATCCTGATGGTCAGTGTGCACCCAGAGCAGGAAATTATCCAGTGCCATACGTCCGATCGGGGTAAAGTTACTGACATCCACACCGATCCCCTTTTGAATGATGGGTGTGGTGTAAAAACTGTTCAGCGTGACGAGAACGACATGGTCATCCCCGGCTTTGTCCTGGAGATAGCGTAGAGCTTCAGCCCCTGAACCACCCGGCTTGTTGATCGGAATAAATGGACGTGGAGACAGGTCTTTTTTCTCGATCAGACCCTGAAGCAGCCGTGCAATTTGGTCTGCCCCCCCGCCGGTCCCTGCCATGATGATCAACTCGACAGGTTTTTTCGGCGACCATTCCGCTAACGCAACAGAAGAAAATCCAAATGCGGTAGCCATCACAATCGCTGCGGGTAGTATGACATTTTTCAGTCGTTTATATATAACACTCATCTAAGTCCTCCTTAGAAACTGGTAGTTTGTTTTTCTGGCATCTGGTATACCAAATACCAGATTAGCAGGATAACCGTTAAATTTCCGTTTGTAAAGCTGCAGACTAGACTTGTGCAGACTAGACTTGATCAGAATCGGGGATAATCCCGTTGACTGCTCACGGTCACAAGGGACATCAACTCCTTCAAATACAGTTGTTGTGTACGTATTGGCATATAATGGATGCACAAACAACTTTTTTCTTAAGGTGATAGATATGAAATTTATTCTTGGCACGCTGGGTGCTGTTTTGTTCTGGATGATTACCCCCCCCCCTAGTTCTTGCAAACACGGTTAATATGCAATGCCCGGCCAGCGTCAAGGAAGGCGGACGGGTCGGGCGCAAACAATTGGAGTGATTTTGACATTGCGAGTCTACGACGTGTTAAGCGCGCCTTTATTACGATTAACGCCACGACCGGCGGACAATGGTTGATTTTCAAGGCTGCCGGTCAGAGATTGGTGTATACGAACGCTGCCGGCCAAGCTCAGTCTGTGATACGACATCAAGTAGATGCGGGCAAAACGAGAAAAATAGAAATCAGAGTTTACGGAAGGGGGAATTATCGCAAGGACGGCAACACAAGCGAAACTATTCTGGTCGCGCCTCCCGGGAGCTCTGGGGCGGGCGACGCGATCGCCTCTTGTACGATTACCGTACAGGATGATGATAATACCGCCTATGTCGGATCGCGATACCTCCACCCTTACGGTGACCAAACCTGGCAGTCAAAGCCGCATTGTTATGATACCGTAGGTTGTGCTTCCCTGCAGTAAAACCGACAAACCGGGGAGTAGTGGTTCTGGTGACTGTATTGATAATGCCACTGCCGAGACCGTGGAAGGGCTATATTATGGAAGGCGAGAAGTACGGAGGGAGAATGGATGTCAGGTGAAATCTTTTTTCTGATCGTTTTTACCTCGCTTATACTAATATAATGGGATGATCCGCCCCCACCTCGGTGGTGACAGGAGCGCATGATGAAACTGAATCCCATGAAGCAGACCCGCCCAGATGAATCGAACCGAGGGTGTATTGTGGTGGTCGCCGGTGAGTCTGATGGACAGCCACCGCCGAACAAGGTGGTCATGGTTCCTCCTTGTCAGATCCGACTTCGATGAGCCACAATGATCTTATCTTCAAACCATTGACACTGAGGAGTGAACCCTGACCAAGACGAATCATCAAACAAAACCCGCCGTGCCGGTAGTGCTCCCCCCCTGCTGCTGTCCACCTGTACATTTATCCGTCATCGCAGTCTGATTGCATTTCCCAAAGAAAACATATACAGTAATGTATATGAAAACTGACAGCATGATTCGTACACAGGTCTACCTCACCCGGGAACAAGTGCAGACACTTAAATCCATGGCGGTCACTTCCGGCCTGCGACAAAGTGAACTGATCCGTGAAGCCGTTGACCATTTACTTTCCAAGAGAAACGCACACCACGGTCAATGGAAAAAAGCGTTGCAGGACATGCAAGGGATGTGGAGCGATGACCCCTCTATAGAAGCACATATGGAGACAATACGACAGGAATTTGATCGATCGAAATGGTGAACCACCCGACTGATACCGCGTCTCGTGCTTTTCGAGAATCTTGGAATGTCGCAAAGGAAACGGATGGTTGTCTGGTTGATACCTGTATCTTGATCGATTACTTCCGAGGCCACAGCAAAGCCGTCACCTTTCTGGATGGCCTGGAGTCCCCACCCTACTTGTCATCCTTGACAGTGGCTGAACTGTATGCCGGAGTGCGTGAGGGGAAAGAGCGTGCCTTGTTGGGCGCATTGGTTGCCCAGTGTCCCATCCTGCCACTGGATAATGAGGCCGCAACCAAAGGCGGTCTATACAAAAGGCAATACAACCGAAGTCATGGCATCGGCATGATTGATGCCCTTCTCGCTGCTTCTGCCGAGATCAAAAATCTGGTGCTTGTAACACGGAATATCAAACATTTTCCAATGGTGACGTCCATCCATTGTCCGTATTAGGCAACCCGAAACCACGATACGACCGATCGGCGATGCGGTGCCTCCAACGGAGAGGAGGATCTGGACTGACAAGCTTGCGTATCCGAAGCAACGCGGATCGATGCCCAAATCATTCCTCTGCCCCGGGCGGATCACCAAGCAGGTTGGGTTTATCCGGATATGAATCGTTTTGCCGTCCGTGATCTCATCTCAGATTGTACATCGCCTGTTTGACTTCTTCGCCTAAATGAACCGGTGATTCGACCACTCGAACACCGGCCTCGGACAGAATCCGCTTTTTATCCTCGGCCGTGCCAAGTCCATTTCTGATGATGGCGCCGGCATGTCCCATCCGGGTGTCAGTGGGGGCATATTGACCTGCAATATAAGCGAGCACCGGTTTCCTGTAGCCTTTCTCTTTCAAATAGGCGGCAGCGCATTCTTCCTCTCCGCCCCCAATTTCACCAATCAAAACAACAACCTCCGTATCCTCATCCTGCTCGAACAACTCAAGACAATCGGTAAAACTCAAACCATGGATAGGATCGCCACCGATGCCCACACAGGTTGACTGACCCAGTCCGGTTTCCGTTGTCTGGAAAACCACCTCATAAGTCAGGGTGCTCGACCTGGATATGATGCCCACATGTCCCCTGCGAAATATTTCTCCCGGCATGATGCCGATGCGACATTCGTCCGGTGTGATAACCCCGGGTGTATTAGGTCCCAGCAGAGTACACCCACTGCCTGTCAAGGACTGATTAACGCGGATCATGTCCAGCACGGGAACATGCTCCGTAATACAGACAATGAGATCAATTTTTGCTTCAATCGCTTCAATGATCGCATCTGCCGCCGCTTCTTTTGGCACGAAAATAACCGAGGCATTCGCATCGGTTTCCTGTTTCGCTTCCAGCACCGAATCAAAGACCGGCAATCCAAGGTGCTGCGTCCCCCCCTTGCCCGGTCGCACACCGCCGACCATCTGTGTCCCGTACGCAATCGCCCGTTCCACATAGAAACTGGCCTGCGCACCGGTAATTCCCTGACAAAGCAGGCGTGTATGCTGGTTGACGAGAATAGACATGACTGGTGTCGTTGGAAAGGAATAAGCGATGCGGTCTACGGTGAACCTTTCTTCCAGGGGAAGCGTGAAAACCAGGCTGAGCGCGAGGACTTCGTCTCGGACAGTTTTGATTGGGCTGCCATGCTGACCGCCAGATTGGCGGCCTCCGCCATGTTCGTGGAGAACAATAAAGAAGGCATGCTCTCACGTAAACGCCGGTTGGCAAGATCCGCATTCGTCCCCAGGAGTCGGATAATCAACGGAATCTTGATCGGATTGCTTTTATTGACCAGCAACAGGGCATCACAAACCGTATCGCATCGCATGATGCCCCCGCCGAACACATTCACCAACACACTGTTGACGCCCGTTTGAGACAACAGCAATTCAAGCGCACTGCGCACCCGGTTGACCTTCGAATCCGGCGGAATATCCAAAAAGTTGGCCGGGCGCCCGCCACAATGATGAATCGCATCGAGCACGGCCATGGACAGCCCTGCACCGACCGTCACACAACCAATATCCCCATCCAGGGGAATGTAGTTGAAACCATCCAGGCTCGCCTGTCGACGACTCCCCTGGCGCTCGCCTTCGCTTTCAAGATGCCGGTTTTCCGGCTGGCGAAACAGGGCATTATTATCAAACGCAATTTTCGCATCCAGCGCCACGACCTCTTTATCGACAATAGCCAATGGATTGATTTCAACCAGACTGGCATCCTTGTCAATGAAAAGCCGCACGACACAGGCAATGGTCTCCCGCAATCGGGACCTGATCGGTTCACCCAATTCAAACTGGTCCAACACGCGTTCCAACACAGTCTCATCGATGCCGCCGACAAGACTGACAGAAAGGTAGTACACCGATTCGGGCATACGGGCTGTCAGTGCCTCAATATCCACGCCCCCGATTCTTGACAGCAGCAGTCGCATTTCCCGATTTTGATCATCAATCAGTATCGACAACGCCATTTCCCGTTCGATGGTCAATGATTGCTCGACATAAACCTGCCTGACTGCCAGCCCTTCCGGTCCGGTTTGCCGTGTCGTCAACCGATGCCCCAGCATCGCATTCGCATGACGGCGAATGTCGGCCAGGTCATCCGCCACCCGGATACCGCTCCCCTTGCCTGGCCGGACAAGTGCGCCTTCGCCCCGGCCACCGGCATAAATCTGCGCCTTGACCATCCATTGGCATCCGCCAAGCTGGCTGCCGATTTCCTCTGCCTGCTCGGCAGTGGAAGCGACACCGCCTTCGGGAATCCTGACACCGTATGAATGCAACAGCTGCTTGGCCTGAAATTCCTGGATATTCATGATGAACGTCTGTTGTCCGGTATCGGGTCTAGCTGACCTCAAGCACAATTTTGCCAAAATGGCGACTCGCTTCCATGGTCTGGTGGGCCAATGCGGCGGCCTCAAGCGGGAACACATCGGATATCAACGGCACAATCGACCGCTCGGCAAACAACGGCATCACCTCGTCAGTAAATCGACCGATAATGGATGCTTTCTCCTCAATCGCCCGCGACCTCAGGACAGAACCGATGATTTGCTGGCGTTTGACCATCATCAGGGCCAGATTCAGTTCCGCCCGAATACCGCCACTGACACCGATCTGGAGCAATTTGCCGCCAACCGACAGGGATTTCATGTTGGCAGAGAGGTACGGCCCGCCAATATGGTCCAGAATCACATCGACCCCCTTGTTGGAAGTAATGACCTGAATATCCTCCGCGAATGACCGGTTCTGATAATCAATCACATAATGGGCACCGAGCTGTTTGACCCCGGTCAGCTTTGAGGGGGAAGCCGTAACAATCATTTTCGTCTCCGGGACCAGATGCTGACACAGATGGATGGCCGAAGTACTGACGCCACCCCCACCGCCGTGAATCAACACCGTTTGATGATCGGCCAATCCGGCCAGAAGAAAAAGGTTCAGATAGGCGGTCAGGTATGTTTCGCAGACACAGGCCGCCTGATTGAAGGTCATTGAGTCCGGTATGGGTATCAGGTGGTCCGCATAGGCGGATGCATATTCAGCATACCCCCCTCCACCGACCAGTGCCATCACCCGATCCCCGACTTTCCACCTCCGCTCATCGGTCGCAACTTGCGCCACACTGCCGGCCACTTCGAGGCCCAGCACCTCTGACTCCCCTTTGGGTGGCGCATAGTGACCCTGACGTTGAACAATGTCGGGGCGGTTCACTGTGGTCGACTTGACCTTGATCAAAACCTGATTTTGCTTCATTTCAGGAAGCGCCATATTTTCGACATATTCCATCATGTCAGAACCGCCAAACCCTTTTAGTCGTATTGCTTTCACCGCCCCTGCCGATATCTCTCTAAACGGACCGATAGACTGCCCGTTGTGTCAAAGCCACTGTGCTCAGACATACAATATATCTAATAAATCCCTGATGCAACGTATTTTCCAGTCCACAAAATATATCGGTCGACACATATCGACCCACCTCATCAACTCTCCCGTACTTTGATACCGGGTCACAGGCATCAAACAGACTATAGCCAATCCATCGCATCATCAGGGTCAATCGTCGAACCGTGGCCGGGCATTTTGATATGCCCTTTTCACGTTTCGGTCGTTTGACCAGGCCACCGAGCACGCTCACGACTTGCCGGAACAGCCGTAACGCGCAAGCGGGGACTGCATCCGGGAAGGGTCCATCTGTGGCAACCACCAAGTCCCCGTATCCAAGCCGCTCCTCCTCGCGGCACTTGAGTGGTATTGGACAGGCAATGACGAAGATTGTGGTCCGGGTGTTCGTGACGGCAAGCGGGTTGCTGGACTCGCTGGCGGACCGCACTATGGCAAGGATTCGTGCAGAGTGACCCCGGGCTGCAGTGAACGGCGGTGCGCACACCTCACGATGATGAGGTCAGACCGGTACGGCTGATCGGTCGGATTGAATCTGTTCGGTCAGCTTAAGCGATTGTCAGTCTTGTCTGCTGTCGATTGATCGACTCATGTATAATCGCGCCGTACGACCGGTCAATGGCCTGATTCATCACCAACCGACTGACTTGACAGGGGCAAATCCAGGATCACGGCTTGGTGATGGGGATGCACCCGTTTTCTGACTCGGCGCCTGTTGATCTCACTATATCCATGAACTGCTAATTGACAGCGCGACTATGACACATTGGATCCGTTTCGAACACAACAACGAAATTGCGTTTGGCACACTGCATGCGACACAAATTCAACTCTACGACGGCGACATGTTCGACCAGCCATCGCCTGTCAATCGGTCCGTTTCCATTGATGACGTGAGATTGCTCACGCCCTGCAAGCCGACCAAAATGCTTGCGTTGTGGAACAACTTTCATGCCACGAAAGAAAAGAACAACCTTCCCCAACCCCAACATCCATGGTATTTCGTCAAAACTGAAAACTCCTTTGCGCCCGCCCATTCGGTTATTCGGCGACCCGCCATCTGCAGCGGGAAAATTCTATTTGAAGGGGAACTCGGTATCGTGATCGGCAAGACCTGTCAAGCAGTGCCGGTCGAGAAAATAAAGCACTGTATATTCGGATATACCTGTATCAATGATGTGACCGCATTGGAATTTCTGTTCAACGAAGCTGCATTCACCCATTGGTCACGGGCAAAGTGTTTTGATGGTTTCGGTGTCTTCGGACCCACCATTGCGACGGGTATCGACCCCGATCATCTGATCGTCAAGACCCATCTGGTCGGCCCGGAAACCCAGCAGCGCCAAAATTATCCGGTCAGTGACATGCTCTTTTCGCCCCACCAGATTGTCAGCGCCATCTCGTATGACATGACCCTGTATCCCGGGGATGTCATTGCCTGCGGCACCTCGTTGGGCGCAGGGGCGATGAAAGACGGCTGGAAGGTCGAGGTTGTGATTGATGGGGTGGGCAGGCTCGTCAACACCTACCGCGAATGACCCGGATGCGGTGTATTGCCGCAATCACGGCCCATCTCAACACCGAAACCAGGCCGACGTCCGACCGTCAAATCGATGTTCCACTATCCGTGTTTCGGTCTGCGCCGACTATCCGGTGAAGGGTCTAACCGGCGATATCGTTGACCGCCTCCAGTTTTTCACTGTCCGGATAAACACTGACTCTGGGGACGATACCCCGGGCAATTTCATCTTGCATCGCTTCCCAATATCGGGTTCCGAGTAATGCTTGATGTCTTGTGCTGAATACATGCCGCATGGATCGATAGGGCAGACACAGGCCGGTGGTCAATTCTTCGGGCAAAAAGACCACCCCCTCTTCAAAATACCAGTCCGGAATCTCTTCTTCTCCCTCGACTCGGTCGAGATTGGTTCTGATCTTCACCTCGGACAGCACCTCCAAGGCATCATAATCATACAAATACACCTTGGAATACGTCGTGACACCATAGTTTCTGGCATCCAGGTCTTTATTGAAGATATTGGCCGCCGCGTTGTTTTTGATACAGTACCCCAGGTTGATCATCACCGTTTCGGCCTGCCTCACCGAAGCGGTTTTCAGATAAACCGGCAACGGGGTGAGTTTCCTTTGAACAATCAGGTAGCGGAAAATAATCGCGTCATCGTCATCGATGACACTGTGACTGGCATCCGTCAGGATTTCTCGAAGCAATGTGGCATCAAACCAGATTTTGGGCACGCGAAGCTTGTAAAAGATGATACTGTCCAGCATGCTGTCAGTGCGGTTGATCTGATGTACCTCGGTATATTTTTTAAGAACGGACTCAACCCCCTCAAACTTGCCCCATTTATATTGCGCCGTCGGAACATTGCGCACCACCTTCAAATGGTAAGCGGAACCTGGTGTTGCGAAGCCGATGGAGACCGTGCCTCTGGCCCCCTGGGAAACCGTTAGCCGCTCACCGCTGTCCGTGATTTCCTGTTCAATCTCATTGATCACCGCCACCTTGCCCAGATGATTGTATCCGATCGTTGAATAATGCAGCCCAATGGGACGCATGGGCATAATGCTTTTAAGAAAAGCGCATAATTCGTGATAATAATGATTGGTCACGTGGAAATTGGCCAGTGTCGAGCTGAACATGTTGTGTGCATACGTGATGCTGGTAATGACCGCATCGGCATAAATCCCCCTTTCCCCATTGAGCAATGCGATGATAAAGGGACGGTACTTGTGTCCCTTAAAACCAAAACGCCCGACAAGATAGCCACCCCGGTTCCGATAAAAACCCGCCTTGAACATTTGAACGGATTCCGGACAGAACGCAGGCCCAATATCGAGCTTGAGGTTCCGTCTGACCCGGTCCAAAATCAGCTGTGCATCCCGCTGCCTGTCTTCATAGGGAACCGCGAACCGCTCGGTACCGAGCACCTGATCCATCGTATCTCGCGTCATGCGGCCGTTTAACTCGATTTCCAGATAGCATTCAGAGCACTGGCCCGGGGGCAGTTTCTTCAGGTGATGGGACGAATAGTCCTCTGCTCTCCACTCACTCAGATAAATTTTCCGCCGGACCGAATGCAAATAAGCCAATGACAAATCGGAATGATATCTGTCCTGCGTGATTTCCCGGTAACGTTGCTCGATATCGTTCCACAGCGCTTCGCGCTTTCGGATCACCGGATACTGGGTGATAATTTCCTCGCTGAGTTGTTTGATGCTGACGCTGTACAGTTGCAACCGCAAACTGCTTAACTGCAAGGATTGCCGGTGATTGCGCGCTTCAAACGCCTGTTTGGCAAGCCGTGGGATGTCACAGAATTGTCCATAAAACAGGTCAAATTCCTGACACAGCAACTCGATTATACGGGTTTTGATCTGGTTCACTTAGGTCATATTCAAATCAGTGTCACGCATTTCTCCGCGCTGCCACGGGACTTCCTGCCGTCAACGTTCCGCATGAATCAACCCGCGGACCGGCAACAGACTAGGACGATGCTGTGTCCACCACATCCCTCACGGTCTTCACCAGGCAAAGCCACCCGGAGAAGGATGATCCGGTGACCGTTTTCGGACTTACTGCTTCAAAACGATCTGTGTCTGACACTTTTGGCCGCCGCGGATTTGCGGACAAGATCGAAATAGCCTCCACCCGTCTTTTTCCGTTTTCGCCTCAACCGAAAACCCATCAATAACACAAAGACAAACCCATAGATCATGGGTTCGGTATCATCCACCCGGGTAATCCACAAAAAATGGATCACGCCGCACACTCCGGCGACATAGACACCCTTGTGCAATCGGTTCCATGCCTGACCCATCCTTCTTCGTATCGTCATGGGCGATGTGACGGCAAGGCCGAACAGGATGACGAATCCCAAAAATCCGACGGTGATATACGGTCGATCCAGGATATCCTCGTACAGGAAGGCAAAGCTCAACGCAAGATCAAATACCAGATAAATCACAAAATGCAAACCCACATAAAAAAAACAGTACAGTCCAATCAGACGCCGGAAATGAATCAGCCATCCTGATCGACTCAATTGGGCGAGCGGGGACACCGCCAGGGCCAACAACAGTATTCGCAAACCCCATTGTCCTGTTTCGTGCGTCAGTGTCTCGACGGGATTGACGCCCAACGCCTGATCGGCATACCGAAAAATCAGCCAGGCGAGCGGCGCCAGTGCCAATACATGGATAACCGGTTTATAAATCCATCTGATTTTTTTTATCCCGGGCGAACGCATTGCATTCAATAAAACCGGGTCAGGTCCATGTCCTTGTAAAGATGGGCGACCTGTTCCTCGTAACCGTTGAACATGAGCGTGTCCCGCTTGAAATATTCGCCGATACGACGTTCCCGACTTTGACTCCAGCGGCGATGGGGCACCGTCGGATTGACATTCGAATAAAACCCATATTCACGGGCATTGGCCAGGTTCCAACTGGTCGGCGGTTCGGCTTCCGTAAATGAAATGCGGACAATGGATTTGATACTTTTGAATCCGTATTTCCAGGGTACAACCAATCGAAGCGGTGCACCATTCTGATTCGGCATGACTTTCCCGTACAGACCGACTGCCAGCAGGGTCAGTGGATTGAGTGCCTCATCAAGCCGCAATCCCTCGCGATAGGGCCAGTTCAGCACCCGGCTGCGTTGTCCCGGCAGTGGGTTGTCCTGATCATAAACCGTCTCAAAAGCCACATACTTCGCTTTACTCGTCGGCACAAACCGCTTGACCAGGTCTGCAAGCGGAAAACCCACCCAGGGAACCACCATCGACCACGCTTCCACACACCGCAGACGATAGATTCGTTCTTCCAGTGCATGCGGTTTAAGAATATCCTCAAGACTGTATGTCCCCGGTTTGTCACATTCCCCATCGATCGTCACCGACCACGGGTCGGTGATCAATGCGTCTGCATTGCGGACCGGGTCCTCTTTGCGCGTTCCAAGTTCGTAGAAATTGTTATACGAACTGATTTCCTCAAACGTATTTAATTCCTCGCCTTCGAGCCGATACGTCGTCTCAGCCGACTCGATCCGCCCGGCCAGGCCCGCGATCGCCGCCCAAGCCAATGTGGGAAAGTACGTCGCAAGCGAAAGTCCAGCCCCGCTGGCCATACCGCGTTTAATGAACTGACGACGTTTTTTATACAGTTGTTCATCGGTGACCTGATTTTCACTGATGTCATCATTCTGTTTTTTGTTGATCTGGATCACTTGTCCTCCCCCCATGCGTTCATTCAGTATTAGTTATCTTTGGTCCACGATAGTTCCAGCCGTTGGCTCGCCCCGGTCATTGTCGCCCATGGGTGTAGCCAATCCAAACTGTCCGTCCACTTTGCATCCAGATGGCGTATCAGGAAAGCCAACCGACATGGGGTTGACAAATCAACTCTGCCCACGCTGGATTGGCACACAATCCGAGAACACATCAGATCATACCACGGGGATTGACGAGGCACTCACTGCCGACCTCATCCACCCGACAGACAACTCTTAGAGCAACACGACAGAAAATCGATAGCCGCAATTACAAAAAGACTGCTCCCTACAGGCTCCTACAGGCTGATGTCAACCGGAGACAATTCGGATACAATTCTGCCATAGCACTAAAGATGGATCAGTTTGGCGTGTTTTGACACGAGGTGACCGGCAGATTGGATTGTTGTCCGATCATTGGTAATTTTGCACAAAAAGAGATGGGCTGGAATATTGAGGACATTATGATTTCAAGAAAGATTCTTTTTACTCCGCTGGCGGCACTGGCGTGCGTCTTCGCAATGCCCGTGATGGCCGCAGAAGACGAATTTGAAGTGGAATTGGCAATCCCTTCGGAAATTGAGGGTCAGGTCGGTCCCTTCGGCAGGGCGCCGTCTTTCACCGTCCGTGCTTATGATGATGGAGCACACCTTCTGTTAGGCTCCTGGTACCAGAGAGGCCTTTGGCACAAGTGGTTGGTTTATACCCCTTCTCAAGCTGCCAGAGATCGCGGTCTTAACAATGATCATTGGGCTTACAGCATAGTGGGAACCAATGGAGACGACCGGGTTCGGGCACAGAAGTTCAAGGATCAGAGATTGGATTTCGAACTGGACATGCCGGAGGGTCAGGAGCATATCATGCAAGTCAATACAGATGAGGCCGGCGTCGATATTTTCACTGGGGGGGGCAACGACACCGTCTACGGGAGCGACGGAAATGACCAGATCAGCCCGGATGGTAGCGTGTACAAGCAAAAGAAGACCAGCACGTATTGGAGTGGGTCGTTCGAAGAACTGGGTTGCTGGGAAAGCACCGCACAGAAGCAATGCGAGAAGCTGGCCAACACGGGAACCAAGCGCTACTACGGCATGGACGGCGATGACCTGCTGCAGGGTGGGTCGGATGATGACCGGCTTTATGGTGGCCGGGGCAATGACCGGCTTTATGGTGGCCGGGGCAATGACCGGCTTTATGGTGGCCGGGGCAATGACCGGCTTTACGGTGGCCGGGGCAACGATCGGCTTTATGGTGGCCGGGGCAACGATCGGCTTTATGGTGGTGCTGGCAATGATTTCCTGTGGGGAGGTCATGATCACGACTGGCTTGTCGGTGGCCCGGGCTCGGACTTCATGAACGGCTCGGCGGGGCACGATATCTTCAACTTGCAGGGCAACGAGGAAGGGGATCGTGACGTGATCCTGGCTGATCGTGACGACAACATAAGGAGTCAGCCCCTATGGCAGGGGGCGCAACGTATCGCCATCGGCGACGTGACCCTGCCGAATATTTCGATCGGGGACTGGAGCTATACTCTGGACGCCAACAAATTGAAGGACTTTGCCCACCGGGTGGATGGGGCGGATATCGTCTACCGGAAGAATTGACAATTTCGCCGTCATGTGGTGACGGCGATTCTGGCGGGCTGTCTGGACACAGCTATATCGGGTAAAACGACTGTGTTGTTGTATCTGGCAGGGTTACAGGACGATTAATCGCCACTCCCGATTGATAAACCCGAATATTGGTTTGAAATTCATCTTGTAGTGCATTTTCCTGCAATCCTTAATCCAAGTACCCGGATACAGCCCGTCCAGGCGCATATCGTTGACATAGTCGAGTTGCTTGATGATAGCGTAAGTGAACTAGGTTGCGCTGTCTGGCATATCTCCACGCATTCTTGTAGACCGGTCGTTTCTGCCCCCGGCGTTGCGTTGTTAACCGGGAGCGAACAGCGCTCGGTCAAGTCGGCGCTCATTTTCCGATATTACAGTCTTGCGGCTTGATTTTTATGCGTTCCGTTACGCTGACCTGCGTTTTTATTTGCTTCATCCTGTTTGCCGGAACGTCCCCCACCGCTTTCGCCGAGACATTGCCGCTGTCATCTGATTCACCAGTGGGCAATGCAAGAGCGCTGATTGAGCGGGGGCAGTTCACCGAGGCGCTGGCGGTCTTGCGTCCGCTGGCACCCAACCATCCGGACCGAACGGATGTGCTGTTTCTGGTCGGTCTGGCCGCACTCGGCGTTGCGCAACGCCCGGAAACACCCGCATCGAACCGAACCGGGTTGCTTGATGAGGCCATCGCGGCGTTTCACGCCATTCTGATCGACTGGCCGGAGCTGGCGCGGGTGCGTCTGGAGCTGGCGCGCGCCTTCTTTCTCAAGGGCGAGGATGCCTTATCGCGCAAGCATTTCGATCGCGTGCTGGCGGGCGAGCCGCCCTCGGCGATCGTCGCCAACGTGCAGCGTTTTATCGAGGCTATGCGTGCGCGTCGGCGCTGGAGCGGCTATTTCGGCGCGACGCTGGCGCCGGACAGCAACATCAATGCGGCTTCCGATGCCGGGACCATCTATGTTTACGGTCTGCCGTTTCGGCGCGATGCGGACTCGGGTACGCGCACCGGCTTGGGTGTTGTGTTATGGGGCGGCGGCGAGTATCAGCATCCGTTGAGCCATCGGCTGCGACTGCGGACGGGGACCAACATCACGCTCAGAGAATATGGCGGATGGGACTTCGACCAGACTGCGCTGTCGGTTTATGCCGGGCCGCGCTGGCTGGTCGGCCGGTCGACGGAGACCAGTGTGCTTGGCAGCGTTCGTCGTCGCTGGGCAGCCAGCCAGCAGTATTCACGCGAGCAGGGAGCCCGGGTTGAGGCAGCCCATCGGTTCTCCGGGCGCCTGGTTGGCCATGGGTGGGTGTCCTGGCATCAACGGGACTTCGACTAGGACAAGCATCTGGAGGGCTCTCACACCGCGCTGTCCCTGAGCCTGCGTTGGCAAGCGACGCCAACGATGCAGACCCATGCGCAGGCTGGCTATGCGAAGGAGCAAACCGAATCAATCATATGGCGAAACGCCAGCAAGTGGCTACGGCTCGGTGCCGCCTTCGCGTTGCCGCGAGGCTTCACCGTGAGGGGGAGCACCGAGTGGCTGTGGACCGATTACCAGGGTGATTGGGCGCCGTTTACGCTGGACGGCAGCCCTCGCGCGGACCGCACATGGATTCTCCGAACCTCGGTATTCAACCGCGCATTGACGGTCTTCGGCTTCAGCCCGAAGCTCGCGCTGGTCAGTGAAGTACGACAATCTACCGCCCAGCTTCACGATTACAGGAGAAACCGTGCAGAACTGCAGTTTGTGCGTCAGTTCTGAGGACTCAGTTCTGAGGACTCGTTCTGAGGACTCGATTACTTTGTTCTTAATCTTCGATTATAGTAATGTACCTTCCATTTAACGCCCTCCGTAAATTTCAATGCCAGACAAGATAGTTGACCTGCGAAGTGATACCGTCACGCAGCCCTGTGACGGTATGAAGGCTGCCATGATGGCCGCCAGACTCGGTGATGATGTCTATGAGGAGGATCCGACTGCGATTGCCCTTCAAGAGACGCTGGCACGGATGACCCATAAACAGGCGGCGCTGTTTTTCCCATCCGGCACCCAGAGCAATCTGGCTGCCCTGTTGAGTCACTGTCAACGAGGGGACGAATACATTGTCGGCCAAAATGCGCATACCTACAAATATGAAGGGGGCGGCGCTGCCGTACTGGGCAGCATCCAGCCACAACCTATCGAGCACCAGCCTGACGGGACCATCGACCTAGCCAAGGTGGAACAGGCCATCAAGGCGGACGATTTCCATTTTGCCAGAACACGACTGCTTGCCCTGGAAAACACCATTGGTGGGCGGGTCATTCCCCTGGACTACATCCAAGAGGCAAGACAGCTGGCCCGATCACATGACTTGGGATTGCATCTGGACGGTGCCCGGGTTTTTAATGCCGCCGTCGAACTGGGTATCGATGTCTGCGAGATCACCGAGCCTTTCGACTCGATTTCAATCTGCCTGTCCAAGGGACTGGGGGCCCCGATCGGATCCGTACTGTGCGGTTCCCGGTCATTGATTGATCAGGCCCGGCGGTGGCGCAAAATGGTGGGCGGTGGCATGCGTCAGGTCGGCCTGCTGGCCGCAGCCGGATTGTTTGCATTGGAACACAATGTCAGTCGGCTGAAGGAAGACCATCAACTCGCCCGTTACCTGGCGGACAAATTGCGGCATATCGAACACCTTGATCTCGTCGACGGTCAGGCCCATACCAACATGCTTTTTCTGAATCTGAAGGACGGGCGACAGGATGCCTTTTTGGCGTATGGAGCAGAAAATGGCATCCTGTTTGGTGGACGAAACCCCATCCGTATGGTCACTCATAAGCAACTCGACAAGACGGATATTGATCACGCGGTCAACATTTTGACAGGTTTTTTTACCTAGCGCTTTTCACAATGCTGTGATCCAAACCAGCCAAACTGACCGTGCTTCGCCGACCCTTTGCCCAATATCCCGCGCGGTTGTGAGTGTCCTCTTTAAGCGTGATAGCCGATCCTGCCTTGTGCCAGGTATCCTGATCGACCCTGACGCAGGCCGTGGTCAGTTCGCCCGTTCAACGACAGACCAAATAAAATAGAAATCGGGCCCAAAAACAACGTAGACTATACCCTGTCATTGTACCGGGAATGCGCCGCATGAGAGCCTCGCAACAACTGTTAGCCACACTCAAAGAAACACCTGCTGATGCAGAAATCATCAGTCACCAACTGATGCTGCGAGCCGGATTGATCCGAAGATTGGCAGCCGGCATCTACAGCTGGTTACCGCTCGGTGTCAGGGTGCTGCGGAAAATTGAGGCGATCATCCGAGAGGAAATGAATCGTTCTGGTGCCCAGGAGGTGTTGCTGCCCGGTGTTCAACCGGCTGAGTTGTGGCAGGAGTCCGGCCGCTGGGAACAGTACGGACCGGAATTGCTGCGCCTGAAGGATCGCCATCAACGGGATTTTTGCCTGGGACCGACCCATGAAGAAGTGATCACCTTGCTGGTGAAAAACGAAATTCGCAGCTATCGTCAGCTGCCTGCAAACTTTTATCAGATACAGACCAAGTTCCGGGATGAAATCAGGCCCCGTTTCGGTATTATGCGCGGCCGGGAATTCATCATGAAGGATGCCTACTCCTTTCATACCAGCCACCAGTCGCTGGCGGAGACTTACCACATCATGTACCAGACCTATTCGACGATTTTTGACCGGCTTGGTTTGAAATACCGTGCCGTGGTGGCCGACAATGGCAGTATTGGCGGAGATGCCTCGCATGAATTCCATGTGCTCGCCGACTCGGGCGAAGATGTCATCGCCTTTTCCGATATGGGTGACTATGCCGCCAATATTGAACTGGCAGAAACAGTGCCGCCACAGGAAAAACGACCGGAACCGACACAGGCAATGCGCCTGGTCGATACGCCGAATATCAAAACCATCAAGGCACTGGTCGAACAGCATGGCCTGCCCATTGAGAAAACGATCAAGACACTGATCGTCAGGGCCGAAGGCGACGATGAACACCCGCTGGTGGCATTGCTGATCCGGGGAGATCATCAGCTCAATGCCATCAAGGCCGCAAGATTGCCCGGGGTAGCCAGTCCACTGGTACTGGCGGATGAGTCCGAGATCCGCCAGGTGATCGGTGCCGGTCCCGGTTCATTAGGCCCGGTCAACCTGCCGATTCCGTTTGTGGTTGACCGGTCTGTTGCCGTGATGTCGGATTTCGGTGCAGGGGCCAATATTGAAGGGAAACATTATTTCGGCATCAATTGGCATCGCGACCTGGTCCTCGGAGAAGTGGCTGATATCCGCAATATCACTGAAGAGGATCCGTGTCCCGACGGCCAGGGTCACTTCACGATCGCCCGCGGCATCGAAGTGGGTCATATCTTCCAGCTCGGCAAAAAATACAGCCAGGCGATGCAGGCCACGGTACTGGATGAAGCAGGCAGCGCGGCGGAAATGTTCATGGGCTGCTATGGCATCGGTGTTACCCGGATTATCGCCGCAGCCATCGAGCAGAACCATGACGAAAAAGGCATTATCTGGCCGGATGCCATTGCGCCGTACGATGTCGCCATCATTCCGATCGGAATGCACAAGTCGGCGAAAGTCAAAACCGCTGCAAATCAGCTGCACGACCGGATTGAGCAGGCCGGATTCAGTGTGCTGCTGGACGACCGGGATGAACGGCCGGGGGTCAAATTTGCCGACATGGAACTCATTGGCATTCCCCATCGGCTGGTGATCGGGGAGCGCAGTCTTGACACGGGGTTGCTTGAATACCGACATCGCGCAACCGGGGAGAAACGGGACATTGAAACAGATTGTTTCATCAAGGTATTGCAGGAACTCAGAACATGACCGGTTTTGCCGCCTCCGGGTTTTTGCCCCGGTGATTGTCAGGCGGCATCTTGTTGCCCTTGTCCTTGGACACGATCACAGCAAGACAGACTGAACGGTACCGCCTCATTACGACAGATGATCCGTTCAGATCGATATGAACAGCGGTTCCCTGTTTCATCCGTCAACCGCAAAAAAAACCTTCCCAACGGGTAAAACTGCTATAATGGAGTCTTATTCAGTGGTATTGAACTGGTTTGATCCGGTTCGCCGCAAATTTATTTTAACTGCCGCCATACGGTGGCATTTTTTGTATGAGGTCGAATATGTCAGCTGCAGTGGAAACCGGAACCGTGAAATGGTTTAACGACGCCAAAGGTTTTGGGTTCATTAAAAGAAAGGGAGAGCCGGATGTATTTGTCCACTACCGGGCTATCAACGGAGAAGGTCGCAGAACGTTGACTGAAGGACAACAGGTCTCGTTCAGCGTGACCCATGGCGCAAAAGGCCCTCAAGCAGACAACGTCACCCCGCTGTAGCGAGGGAAGCGACAGGCCGGCTGTCGACCGATCAATACGAGCTTTCCCGTGATTCGGGAGTGCTGCCTCATCTTCATCGGGCTGTGCGGAAACCTTGGTATGTTTGTGCCTGAACCGGTCAATGCCCACTGCGTGCAGCACCGTCCTTGCCTGCAACTCCCCGACAACCCAAGACGGTTTGATCAAAACATGCGTCACAAACAATCGAACCCTCCCTTATCAGACCGGTCAGCAAGGGGGCGTTGATGCGCCGTTTCATTTTGCCGTCCTGTTTTTCAACGACATCCTTGACTTTGATACATCGTGATGCTGCGGTCACTGAAAGAGTGCCGCGATATCCAGGATGGTCACGGGATGGGTGAGCACTCATTGACCGTGACCCTGTCTCAAAGAGAGCTCCGGCTTGCGAATCGGTCATCATGCTGATCGATCTCGACAATCTGAGTACGGCGCAAACGTACTTCACAATGACCCAGACGGTCATTCCAAGGCCCATTGCCTGGATACTGACTGAAAACCAGAAAGGCAATTACAATCTTGCCCCTTTTTCCTATTTCAACGCAGTCTGCAGTGACCCGCCGTTGGTTGCTTTTTCCATCGGACTGCAACAAGATGGCACGTCGAAAGATACATTGGTCAATCTCTCAGCCCGACCTCAATGTGTTGTCCATATTGCCAGTTGCGACCAACTCGCTGTGTTGAATCAAACATCAGCGACACTGCCCCCCGGTGAATCAGAGGTGCTCGCATCCCATATCGATCTGATCGATCAAGAAGGCTTTTCGATCCCCCGTATTGCCGATTGCAAGATTGCCTTTATGTGTGACATCGATCAGATTCAGGAAATCGGGAACCATCGCCAGTCCCTCATCTTTGCCCGGATCCTGTGTATTTATATCGAGGATAGCTGTACCGGCATGGATTCCAACGGTCGTCTCAAGGTGGATGCCACCAAGATCCTTCCCTTGGCCCGGCTGGGTGCCAGCCAGTATGTGTCATTTGGTGAAGTGCTCAGCATTCAAAGACCCCGTTAATTTGACTTGCCAGAGCCAGCAAAATCGACCCGAAACAAAGGCTTTCATTCTCGTTGTTCGGGGTCCCGGCATCCGTCCGGTCGCTATACCGATGTCATGTCATGCCACTGCCTATTGAATCCATTACCGAGGGAAACACTCGTCTCAATGCCGACAACATTTGCCCTACATCATTGTAATCTACCGGTATCAGACTGATCCCCTCTTGAGTTTGTGCCGCCAAAGTGGGAAAACCCTGTACACCCAGTCGATGCACCAGACTGATTTCACCGAGCAAGGTCTGTTGGGTTGCCATTGATACCAGGTCGTGCCTGAATCGGTCCTGATTGAGACCCAGACAACCCGCAAGGTCCAGCAGCGTCTCGACATCCGAAGGATTTCTTGATTCCAGATAATAGGCCCTTTGTATCGCATGGGTCATCATCTCATCAAACTGTATTCCCTGGAAACGTGCCGCGATCACCGCACGACAGGCCGGGTAGGTCGAACGTCTTGGTTGGCAGGTCTCCCAGAATGCATGATTGAAACGTACCTCCGGAATCATCGATTCGATATGAAGCCAGGTCTGACGCAACTGCTTTTTCATCGGCTCAGCCATCGGCTGATCGGAATCGGGGGCCAATCCACCCAATAGCCTGACAACCTGCACCGCAGGCGGTATCACACAAAGCAGTTTTTCCAGGACAGTGCGAAATCCCCAGCACCAGCTGCACATCGGATCGTGCACATAATACAGTGTCGGACGCAGCTCAGTTGTCGTCATAACTCGACTCAGCGCCCGCCGGCGATATCAATAAACGTACCGGTACAGTAACTGGACTGATCGGACAATAACCACATGATGGCGCGGGCGACCTCATCCGATGTACCGGGGCGTTTCAACGGAATGGTGCTTCTGATCCGCTCCAGCCGATTCGGCTCCCCCCCGCTTGCATGCATTTCGGTATCGATAAATCCCGGTCGCACGGCATTCACCCGGATTCCTTCCTGGGCCACTTCATTTGCCAACCCTCTTGTGAAGGTATCAATCGCCCCCTTCGAAGCCGCATAATCAATGTATTCGCCGGCAGAACCGATCCTCGATGCGGCCGATGAAACATTGACAATGATACCGCCACGACCCCCCCGGCTTTTTGCCATGCGTCTTACCGCTTCCCTGGCACATAGCAAACTGCCGCGCACATTGGTCGCAAAAACCCGATCAATCCGCCCCGCATCCATATCAACCAATGCCATTTGCGTTTCGAGTATCGCCGCATTATTGACCAGTCCATACAGTCTCCCGGGATATTTCTGGACTCTGTCAAACAAACCGACCACGGACGGTTCATCCGCCACATCCGCCTTGATGCAAAAGGCCATTCCGCCCTGTCTTTTTATGTCGCCGACCACGCCTTGCGCTGCAATGTCGTTGTTCAGGTAGTTGATGCAGACCACATAACCCCGGGATGCGGCCAGTCTGGCCGTTGACGCACCAATCCCCCGACTGCCACCGGTCACAATAATGATCAGCGGCTCTCCACTGTCATTCTGCGTCTGCGGCAAGTCACTTCCGGTACTCATGGACAGATAATCGCGCTCATCGGTGTTGTTCGTGCAATCGATTGTACACGGGGACAACAGACAAAGAACACAACCACTGTGGGGTCTTCTTCCTTATCGCATTCAAATCGGTTTTTGTGCAATGATAAAGCTGCTGGTTCCAGTCGGTGCCTCGCAATTGCTGTTGAGCACCGACAAATCCCCAAACAGGTCCAGCAATTCGCCGTCCTGTAACACATAATGCGGATTGAAATCCGGCTTCTCCAGTAAAAACCGCCGGTTGAATGTTTTAAAGAATATCAATCCGTTCGGCTTCAATGCGCCAATTAATGTGTCGATCAATGACCGCTGGAGGTACCGAACCACCGAAATAAAATCAAAACGATGTGGCGGCAGCACGGCATTTTCCAGATCCATGACGGCAGACAACACGGGCAGATTGAAATGATCAGCCGACCGGGCACAGCACCTGAGCCCCACCAAAGAACCATCGATGGCCACGACCGTATAACCCCGTGTTGCCATATACAGGGCATTCGCGCCTCTTCCACAAGCCACCTCCAACGCCAGGCCACGCTTGCGGCAGTGGACAACGCCGTCGAGTTCGGCCTCTCCCTTCGGATAAACCAGTTCCGACTGACTGGCCAAATACTTTTTGTCCCAACGTGCCAGATCAAGATTAACAGACATGATCGAATGGCTGGACTTCCACCTGCTCCCCGGCCTCAACACCCGCCGACTCATCCGGTAAAATAATATAGCAATTTGCCCGACTCATGGAACTCAAAATTCCCGAGCCCTGCTCTCCGGTTGACCTGACGACCGTTTCCCCCCGCTCGTCAAGCGAAAGCACACCCCGCTGATATTCCATTCTTCCCGGGCGTTTTCTCAATTTGGTCAGTGATTTTACGGTCAGCTTGAGCGGAACCGCATATTTTTCACCGGCCAATTGCCTTAACGCAGGCTTGACAAACAACTGGAGCGTGACCATCACGGAGACCGGATTCCCGGGCAGCCCGAAAAACAAACTATTCCTGACCTTGCCAAAAGACAACGGCCGTCCCGGTTTGATCGCGACCTTCCAGAAGGTCACATCCCCCAGCTGATCCAGCATTTGCTTGACATAATCCGCATCCCCCACCGATGCCCCGGCGGAGGTAATCACCATATCGGCGCAGTTCGCGGCCTCGACAATCGCCTCGGCAACCGCATCCGCATCATCCTCGATGATGCCAAGGTCCACGGTGTCGACACCAAGATCTGACAGCATGGCGTAGAGCGTATAACGATTGGAATCATACACTTCCCCCAGACGCAATGCGGTCCCCACCGATCGAAGTTCGTCGCCATTGGAAAAAAAGGCCACTCGCGGGCGCCTTAACACGGGCAACTCCGAAAAACCGAGTGAAGCGGCCAGCCCCAGATGGGAGGCTCCCAGCCGGACACCGGCAGCAATCGTCACGTCGCCGACTTTGATGTCTTCTCCCGCATAACGGACATTAGCCCCCTTTTTCTCTCCGCCCGGCACGGTGACACGGGCCCCCTGCTTTTGCACTCGCTCCTGCATCACAACGCTGTCGGTCCCGTTTGGCATGACCGCACCGGTCATGATTCTCACACACTGTCCTTGTTTAACTTCTCCCTGGTAAGGCTTTCCGGCAAACGCGATACCGACCACCTCAAAGCACCGGGAACCCGTCAAGGGGAGCGCCTCCCCAGACAGGGCATAGCCATCCATCGCTGAATTGGTATGATTGGGGACATTCACCCGACTGATCACATCTTGTGCCGCAACCCGGCCCAACGCGGTTCTCAGTGCCACCGTTTCAGTCGTCGAAATCACGGGTACGGCTTCGAGTATTCGCTGTAACGCTTCCGTCGCAGAAATCGACAACGGATCAAAATCACATGACACCGGCTGGTCTGGCTGACGCATCTTGCCTCTCATTGTACTTTGCCCATGTTCAGTAACACGTCAGGTGTTGTCCCCACGGTGCCACTCCCCGGATTTTCCGCCCGCCTTGTACACCAGTCGAATCTGGCCGATCTCCATGGCCCGGTCAACCGCCTTGCACATGTCGTAGATAGTCAAAAGGGCAACCTGCGTGCCGGTCAAGGCTTCCATTTCAACCCCCGTGCGTTCACTGGTCTGGGTCGTCGTTCGACAACGGACACTGCTGTTGTCCCGATCTATATCGAGGTCAACATTGACCCGGGTCAACATGATCGGATGGCAAAGAGGGATCAGCTCAGCCGTTCGTTTGGCGGCCATGATGCCGGCCACCCGCGCAATCGACAACACCTCCCCTTTTTTATGCTGTCCACTTTCGATCATCGCCAGCGTCTGCGGCTTCATGACAATCCGCCCCTCGGCAACGGCCTTGCGATCGCTGACCGGCTTGTTCCCGACATCCACCATCTGAACCTGTCCTTTGGTATCAAGATGCGTTAACCTGTCCTGCTCATTCATATCTGTCATGTCGATTTTTATCTCTATCCGGAGTATTGTAGTGGTACGGCATCGATTTTAAAACTCACTGAAATCAACCAATCCATGATTCCACCCCCCAACGGCCCAAAGAGCATATCGTGCACGAAGACTCGATCGTCTTTTCCATCTTTCTGATTTTCAGCGGTGCCGCCGTGCTGGCAACGGTCGCGCTGTATCTGCGTCAGGCGATGCCGGTTGCCTATCTGGTGCTGGGGGTCATTTTAGGCCCCTGGGGTCTGTCTCTGGTCACCGATGCCGACCTGATTCAGGATATCGCACGTATTGGCATCATATTTCTGTTGTTTCTGCTGGGACTCAATTTGCCGCTTCAGAAACTCATCCAACTGCTCAGGGAGACCACGCATGTCACCGTATTTTGCACCCTGATATTCGGGGGTGTCGGCGCCGCGGTCGCCTGGGGTTACGGATTACCCCTCACCGATATTCTGGTGGTCGGCATTGCGGTGTCACTGTCCAGTACCATTATCGGTCTGAAACTGCTCCCGACGACCGTCCTGCATCACCGACATGTCGGAGAGGTGATTATCAGTATACTGCTGTTGCAGGATTTGATCGCCATCATTGCGTTACTGGTCATCCAGGGAGTGACTCACGGCCAAGTCCCGATACAGGGCATTGTGTTGACCTTCGCCGCCTTGCCACTACTCGGTCTGGTGACGTGGCTCGGACAGCGCTTTGTGCTGTTGAAATTACTGCGCAAGTATGACCGTATCCAGGAGTATGTCTTTCTGATCACAATCGGCTGGTGTCTGAGTATTGCCCAATTGGCCGAAACCTTGCACCTGTCTTATGAAATCGGTGCCTTTGCCGCCGGCATTGCGATCGCGACCAACCCCATCGCCCTTTACATTGCAGAAAACCTGAAACCACTGCGGGATTTTTTCCTGATCATGTTTTTCTTCGGACTGGGAGCCGGGTTTGATATTACCGCGGCCATTGAGGTTGTCGTCCCGGCGCTGCTGATCGCAGGGAGTTTGCTGCTGCTAAAGCCACTGGTCTTCCGCACCTTGCTGATCAACCAGTCCGAAACCGACAAGCTGGCCTGGGAAATAGGTATCCGACTGGGTCAGATGAGTGAATTTTCCCTGCTTATCGTCTTTGTTGCACTGCAAGGCGGTCTCATCTCCAACGACACGTTCAACATCGTACAGATGGCAACGATCCTGTCATTCATCGTCTCGGCCTACTGGATTGTCATTCGATATCCAACACCGATTGCACTGGATGACCGACTCAGAAGAGATTGACCGGGCTCATTCAATCACTGTGCCCTCGCAACCCGGGCATGGGATCACTGGAACAAACTGGCGTACCGGACATAACCCTCTGAGTCAAGATCTTCCTTGGCGATGAAACGCAAGGCAGCGGAATTCATGCAATAGCGTAATCCCGTCGGGGCCGGACCATCCTTAAAGACGTGCCCCAGATGCGAATCAGCGTGGACACTGCGCACTTCTGTCCGGGGAAACAGCAGTTTAAAGTCGGTTTTGATTTTGACATTCTCTGGGACCAGCGGCTGGGTAAAACTGGGCCAGCCGGTACCCGAGTCGAATTTGTCCAACGAGGAAAACAACGGCTCACCGCTCACGATGTCGACATAGATGCCGTCGCGTTTTTCATCGTGATACGCATTGTGAAACGGCTGTTCTGTGGCATCGTGTTGGGTCACCTGGTACTGGATATCCATCAACACCGCTCTTAATTCGGCATCAGAGGGTTTGATATACGGTTTGTCCGATTGTTTTGCCTGTACGGTTGTCATTTTCGCCTCACTTATTTCGTTGCCCAAATCCAGCTCCAGATCATCCCCCCAGGCACGCGCCAGAAACTGGTCCCTGCCCGATCCATATCGATAGGTCTTGTACCGGCCCGGATTCTTTTTGTAGTAGTCCTGGTGATAGTTTTCTGCCTTGTAAAAGGCGGTCAACGGCTGGATTGCTACCTTGATCGGGGCCGAAAAACGTCCCGAGTCGATGAGTTGCTGTCTCGAGCGTATCGCCAGTTCCTGTTGTGCCGGGTTGTGATAGAAAACAACCGGACGATACTGTTTCCCCCGATCCACGAACTGTCCGCGGTCATCGGTCGGGTCAATCTGTCGCCAAAATGACTGGAGCAGCTGCCCATAGCCAATGCGTTCAGGATCATAGTAAACCCGGACCGTCTCGGCATGCCGGGTCTGGCCACCCACCACCTGGTCATACGTCGGATTTTGACTGTCACCCCCGCTGTATCCGGACACCGCCTCGACGACCCCCGGCAGTTTTTCGAAGTCACTTTCCACACACCAGAAACAGCCCCCGGCGAAGGTCGCCTGCTGCAGATGCGCATCGGCAACAAAGGCGGTATTGCGAGAAAGACCCTTTTCATGGTCGACAAACCCGGCCCCCAGCGCCAACAAGACCAGTGCCCCCAATACGCCCACTGAAACTTTCATTTCCATTCAATCTGAATACTCTTTAACTACGACATCGATCTTTCGATAGAGTTCATCGGACACCCGGTGATCAGCTGTATTGTGGTTCTGTGCAGCTTGCCCCGGCATCAGGTTGCATCCAACAGGGCGATCAAGCCTTCGATATTGTCCAGCACCCGGTCTGCATGGGGCGCCAGTTCTGCCGCTCCATGTGCGCCGGTCAGCACACCCAGCGACAGGGCCACCTGGGCGTTCCTTCCCATCTTCAAATCCTTGGGACTGTCGCCAACCATGATGATTTCCGATGACAGCAAGTTGCAATGCTGGCCAAATGCGAGCACCATCCCCGGATCTGGCTTCACCCCGTGACCGCTGTCTGCGCCACAGACGAAATCAAAAAATCCGCTCAACCGGAGGATCCGCAGCATGCCGTGGGCATTCGCCTCATCGTCCATGGTTGCCAGACCAAGTATCAAGTTGCGCTCACGCAATTGCCGAAAAAAACCCGCCATGTCGTCCAGTACCGGGGCATAGTGGCTTGCGGCATCGGCGAATATCTTGGTAATTACGTCCCGTCTTGGCCTGTCCAGTGGCTGACCGAGCTGTTGCCCCCAGTGTTCGAGAATCTGTTGGTTACTGCCGGACGCCAATAGTGAATCTGCCACCCAGCGACCGGTTGCTTCGATATACCCTCCGGTTTGCATCAGGGTGGATGCCAGTGCCGGCCGACCCACGCTGTGCGCAAGATAACGGGTCGCCTCCTGATAGGGACGCAGCCAGGTCCGATTAAAATCCAGCAACGTCCCATCCTTATCAAACAAAATACCTTTGATCATTTTTATCGACCGTCTCCCGTGTTTTTTGACGCAACGTGGACAGCGGACCCCTTTGCCCCTGTCGCGGCTGACTACCCTTCAATCTTAATCGAAGGCACCCAGCAATAGCCATCCGGGTCCAACAGATAACATTCCCTGAGTCCATGCGGTTTGTCCCTCGTTTCCTGCAAGATGACATGCCCGGCCTGCCTGGCTTTTCGTTCTGCCACATCGGGGTCCACCTGATACAGACGCAGTTCAACCCCGGCCCCCCGCACTCCGTTTTCCGGCAGTATGCCCGGCAAGGGGTGTGCGTGATAGGTTGAATCAGCGTGCAACTGATAAAGAATCTTCCGATGCTGCAAGACGGCATAATCACAAGACAGCCTGAGCACTGCAAAATCAAACATGCTTTCAAGAAACCGCGCCGTCCGTTCGGTTTGCCGCACCAGAAGATTCAAACCAAACCCTTCGAGCAGATGACCCACCTCAACAGCGCTGAGTGATTCAAAATTTTCCACAACCGTCTCTTCCGACATGTCAACCGTCAATACCCTACTACCCATTCCAGACGCCTGCAACACACCCTGTCACCGGAACCCCGTAAATCCCAAAGGATGAGGTGCCTCGTCCGCCCTGTTTTCTTGATCGACACTCAAGTTGCATTCAATGCACCGTCTGCTGACCGTCGATGGGCGCCGGACGGGCTAGTACTGCGCCAATCGCCTTGATCCGTTGCCTGCGAATGGCCGCCTTGATCTGGTCCCCTTTGCGATACAAAGCAGCAATGGCACGGACATCAATGGACCGGGCCGCCTGATAACAGGTCAGTAACTCGGATTGCTCATGCGCCTGTTCCTGAAAGTCAACCCGGCCACGTTCGAGTATGGCACAGCCGGTTGCGAACGCGGGGATCACTGACGGGTTTCTAAAGCTGTCCAGTTTTTCCAGAAGACCCAGAATCCGATCCGGG
>LXNI01000457.1_pt1 | contig 46582 bp, 46 predicted proteins | sample 809091 | NCBI WGS metagenome assembly LXNI01 (sample SAMN04870527, study PRJNA318959) | sponge metagenome | biome: 01000161; feature: marine sponge reef; material: water | host: Sarcotragus foetidus | place: Greece: Milos, Mediterranean Sea | collected 2013-05-29 | depth 5-7 m
CTGGTCGACAGCGTGCGTCGAGGCGCTTGCCCGATGTCACCGCATCGCGCGGCGCGCCTCTCCTGCTCCGCCGACCAGACAGCGCCGCGCAGACCATGACCCTGGCGGGAAATGCGGGCTAGTAATCCGCGCCGCAGATCACGTTGAGCACGGCGGGCTTCCGGTCCACGGTCACCGCCTTGATGGCCCGGTCCAACGCGCCCGCCATTTCAGCCGGATCGTCGACCCGCTCGCCATGGCCGTCCATCATGTCGGCCACCATCTCGAATTTGGGCGACGGCTCCAGGGTGGACATGACCATGCGGTTGGATTGGACCGCCCTGCCCTGGGGATACATGGACATGGTCGCCCGCTGAACGGCGAACCACCGCGAGTTGTTGAGCACGATCGAGAGGATCGGCTTGTCGTAGGCGGCGGACACCTGGGTCGCCGGAACCGGGTTGGAGAACATGTACGATCCATCACCCGTCGCGGAGACGCAAAGCCGGCCATTGGCGCCAAAACGCGCACCAATCGTCGCGCCGGTTCCCCAGCCCAAGCCGCCGGCGAGCGGCGTCCCGAAATGGGTGCGCGGTTTGGTGTTGCGCATGAACGGCAGCTGCAGGCCGTAGTCATTGAAGATCATCGCGTCGCCACCAGTCGCCTGATCCAGGCAATGGGATACCCAGGCGGGGTGAATGGGCGCGTCGGCTTTCGCCTTCTGGAGAGCACCTTTCATCCACTCGGCGCGGGATTTCTGAATTTCCTTTATCCGCTTCCGCCGAGCGTCGGCACGTTTCTTCACGCCGTTTCTTCGCGCACCTAAAGCGTCACTCAGCATCGGCAACGCGGCCTCCAAGGTACTCGTAATGGCGAGTTCGCGCGGGAAGCCGCGGATGGGGTAATTCTCGAACAAAGGATCGGCGCCGATCTGAATAATCCGGCAATCTTCGGCCGGCGATGACTGCATCTGTTTGGTGAACGGCGCATCCGTGTCCAGGGTCACGATGACATCGGCCTCGCTGACGTGGGGTTTGGCATCAAACCCCAGGCTCATCGGATGGTCGCCCGCGAGCCCATTGGTGCAAGGCCGGTATTCGAGGACAGGAATGGCAAATGCCGAAGCCAAGGCGTCCAGCGCGGCCGCACTCTCGGCGTTGCGGCCGGCATTGCGCGAAATGATCAGCGGATTCTCGGCCTTGGAGAGAATGTCCGCCGCCTCGTCGATGGCGCCGGCATCGGCGGCCGCCGGGACAGCGGGCCGGCGCAGGCTTCCGTCACCGATTTCGGGCAACTCGACGTCCATACCCAGCACTTCCCGTGGAAGCGAAAGATAGACCGGCCCGCAGGGCTCGCTCCGCGCCAGTTCCAGCGCCCGGTCGACCACCGAGGTGACCTGCGCCCCGTTACGGAGTTCGTAGTCCCATTTGACCAGTTCGCGCAGCATGCCCGCCTGGTCGAACATCTCCTGGGCCCAGTGAATGCCGGCATTTCGCGAGCCATGAAGTTCAAATTCGGTGAGCGGGGTCCGGCCGGCGGTGAACAGGATCGGAACACGATCACGGCTGGCGTTGTAGAGCCCGCAAATCGCATTCGCGGTGCCCACCGTCACGTGCACCATGACCGCAGCCACCTTTCCGGTGGCGAGGTAGTAGCCATGGGCCATGGAAATGGCGACGTTTTCATGGGGAACGGTAATCGGCTCGGGCAGCTTGGACTGGTCCTTGACCGCCGCGTAAGCCTCGATGATCGGGGCAAAGTCGGTACCCGCATTGGCGAAGATGTAATCCACGCCCCGGCTCTTCAGCAGCCGGAGATATACCTGGGCAACAGTGACCTTCTTTGATTTCGGCACGGTAATTCTCCCCTCTCGACGAACTTCGCCGTTCAATTGTTCTTGGTAGCCCAGCCTTCACTATATCAGCCGCTGGGAACTAGCAAATCCGGTCAATACCCGTGTCCCGCAACCGGACAGGCAGGCCTCATTTCGAGATCAACATGCTCTCGTAATTGCCGCCCATAACCTCGCTCACCGGCCGGCCGGCCTCGACGGCGCGGGCCATGTCGGCTTCCTTGGCGGCTATTTCCTCAGCCTTTTGAACCACTTCGCCGGCCCGATCCCGCGGCACGAAGACGACCCCCGATCCGTCAGCCAGAACCAGGTCACCGGGCCGGACGTTTACGTCACCGACGGTAATCGGGATGTCCCATTCCAGTTCGGCAATTCGCCCGCGGGCGGTGAACGAGGTCGCCTGCCGGGCAAACACCGGATAGCCGACCTCCCGGCTCTCATCCATATCCCGTGCCGGCCCGTCGACGATAGTTCCGGACAACCCCTTGGCGGCCGCGGCCCGGGAGAGGATACCCCCCCAGCCCGCGGCGATTTCGGTGGCGTGGTTCTCGATCACCACCACCTCGCCGGGGGCGGCGGCATCGACCGCCGCGGTACAGAGATGGCGTTTCGGAATATCCGGGCTTGGCGGGCCCAGCCGAACGGTTTGTACCCTGCCGCCGAAACGCCTGGTCACCGAATGGGCATCGAGCCCGATCACCGTTCCCGGCACTCCAAGCGCATCGCAGGCATCGGAAAGCGCACAGGTGTCGATGGCACGAAGTCTATCAACAAGGCTGTCGCTCATGGCGCTGACCTCTAAAGATTGAAGATGCGTTCCGCGTTCTTCGATTTGATGGCGTCGTGGGCGTCTGCCGGCAGGCTCTCGACACGCGCCAGACAGCCCTTCATGTCGCCCACGTTGTGCGGATAGTCGGACCCGTAGAGGATCCGGTCCTTGCCGGCCACCCTGTGGCACAAATCCAGCCCGTCGTCGGTATAGGAAATCGAATCGAAATAGAGCCGTTCGAAATACTCGCTTGGATGCCGGTCGATTTTCTCGCGCGCCGGCGGCATGTTGTCCCAGGCGGTGTCCAGGCGGCCCATCAGGTAGGGCAACGCGCCCCCCGCGTGACAGGCGATGATCTTGAGCTTCCGGTGGGTATCGAAGAAGCCGTCGAAGATCATCCGCGAAATGGCAAGGGTGGTGTCGAACATGAACCCGACCGAGAACACCAGATTGAACCGCTGCATGTCCATTTCCCCTACGCCGGGCGGCGCGCCGGGATGGATGAGGACAGGCAGCGCCTTGTCATTGATCGCCTTCCAGATGGGGGCGTAAAGCGGATCGGTCAAAGACGTGCCGGCAACACTCGCGGAAACGAACACACCGACCGCCCCCAACTCAAGAGCACGCTCAAGCTCGGTCACCGCCGCATCCGGATACTGCCAGGGCAGCGTGGCAAAGAAGCGGATGCGGTCGGGCCAGCGTTTCTGCTGGCCCGCCATATCGTCGTTCATAATCTGCGCCGTCCCGGTGCTGATCTCCTCGCCGCCCCAGTAGCAACTCGGACAGGTCAGGGATACGATGGCAACATCGACGCCGCATTCGTCCATGTCCTTGATCCGTTGCTCATAATCGAACATGGGGTCCATGAGGGTCATGAACGGCGCGCCCGCCTCATGAATGACACGCTGCCCCATCAGTTCATTGACCGTAAAGCCGCCGCCGTACTCCACAATGCGGTTGAGCCACTCGTCGTTGAGCATATGGGTATGGACGTCGATGACGGTCATCTGGCGCCTCTCTCGATTCGCGGCCGGCCGGTCAGCCGATGTCGAGCTTGAACAGGTCGATCGCGTTCTGGCTGAGTATCTTGTTCTTGTCCTCGTCCGAGATGAAGTCGATGGCCTGCACCGAGGGCGCGACATCATCCAGCAGCTTTCCGGTCACCGGGTGCTTCTGCGAGCCGACCCCCGGACACTCGGCGCCGAACAGGCAATTGTCCGGACCAACGGTTTTCACCAGCAATTCGACCGCGTCCTGGGTATAGAGCACCGTGTCGTAATAGAGCTTCTTCATACGCTCGGAAAACAGCTTCGCCGGGTCTCCACCGGCGCGGCGGACCGAACCCGCCTCGAAGCGGCCGAGCTGATAGGGGATGGCACCGCCGCCATGCGAGACCAGGATCTTCAGGTCCGGAAAATCATCATATACCTGAGAGTTCACCAACCCAAATACGGCTGTGGTCTCCTCGTTGATGAAGTGGAGGGTATAGGGCTCCCGCTCGGCCCGCGAGCCGGTGCCATGAATGTGGGCGGGGACATCAAGTTCACAGAGTTTCTCGTACAGCGGATACCAATACCGGTCGCCCATAGGCGGCGGCTGGACGCCTGAGTTCTCGAAGGGATCGGGATTTAGAAGACAGCCCTTGAAACCGAGTTCTTTTACGCAGCGCTCCAACTCGGCGATGGCCATATCAACGGGCTCGCCCGCCGGCTGCGGCAACCCGCAAACGCCAAAAAACCGGTCGGGATAAATCTGAGTCTCCCGATGGATGATGTTGTTCACCTCTTCGTGGAACCACTGCACGATGCGCACCGGCTTCTCGGAATGCATCAATTGGAATGGCCTCGGGCTGACCATCTGATAGTCGGTCTTCACATGGTCGATATAGTCCATATGAGAATAGAGGCCGATCTCGGCGTGCTCTTCGACCGCATGCCGAATTTGGTCATCGGTAACTTTGACCCCGCCTCGCCCATGGGTCCCGCGCGACGCGATCTGCGAGGCCTTATAGGCCCAGAGCTCCGCCGGGGCGCTGACGTGTGCATGACAATCAATGATCACTGCTGTTCCTCCCGTTGCACCGCGTTTTCGGCAATTTTATTAATTGTTATCAGATGGTTACGTCTAAAGATGGTATAATTACGTGAGTAGTCTCGCCGGTTATCTCCCGACCGTCAAGAAACATGGCCTTGCAGTCGGTTTTCAAGAGTCGGTTCAAACCCATGGCGGCCGATATCCGGGAAGCCAAGGATGCGGAGGGGATGATGAAGCTGATCGCGGAAAGGACCGGGATCGACTACGAGCAGCCGGAATATGATCCCAAAGCCCATGGCGTCGTTTCGGACAATTAGAGGATTCGGACACCGCGCTTTCAGTGGTTGAGGGCCCCTGATCGATCTGCCAAAACTCCCTGCAACAAAACCATCCGAACAGCAGGGACCTGAATTCATGCCCATCAAACCGCCGTCCGGCGTCTCGATCCACAACAAGTCCAAGGCACAGAAGGGCTTCACGCTCTTTGCGCCGATCAGGAAACCCACGGCCTACCTGATCGACATGCAGGGCAACCCGGTCCACCGCTGGAAGCTCGGGCGCGGCGGCATCAACCACGCCATGCTGCTCGACAACGGGAACCTGTTCATTTCGCAACACGGCGATGGCGGTCCGCCGCTCGTCGCCGGTAGGGGCGGCCTGCTTCGCGAATATGACTGGGACGGCAAGGTCGTCTGGGAGCACTACGACGAGATGCAGCACCATGATGCGCGGCGGCTGAAGAACGGCAACGCCATTTACATTGCCTGGGAACCGTTACCGAAGAAGCTGCACCGCCGGGTCAAGGGCGGCCTGCCCGGCAGCGAGGCCTCCGACGGTCATATATACGGCGACGTCATTCGTGAAGTGAACCCGTCCGGCGACGTCGTCTGGGAGTGGCGCTCCAGCGAGCTCAAGATCGAGAACTATCCAATTGTTCCGCTTTGGCATCGCGAGGAGTTTGCCCATGCCAATACGGTCGCGCCGATGCCCAACGGTGATCTTCTCGTAAGCTTCCGGGTGATCAACACTATTATGATCATCGATAAGAAGACCCGGAAGGTGAAGTGGGAGATGCGGGACGAACGGTTTGGCGGCCAACACGACTGCCATATGCTTCCCAACCGGAAAATATTGGTCTTCGCGAACGGGCAAATCACCGGCTGGGAGCATCCGCATTCGCGGATTGTGGAAATCGATCCCAAAACCAAAAAGTGGGATTGGCAGTACCGTGCCAAACGGGGCCTCGACTTCTTTAGTCCGCATATTTCCGGCGCGCAGCGCCTCCCAAACGGCAACACGCTGATTTGCGAAGGCGGACACGGCCGCCTATTCGAGGTGACCCGCGAGGGAAAAATCGTCTGGCAGTTCGTCAATCCCCATCACTCGCCTCATCCGGTGCTCGGCGAGCACAACTGGGTGTTCCGGGCCTATCGCTATACCGCCGACAGCAAACAGATTCGCCGCCGCGCCAAACAGTCATAGCTACGAACAGGATATCCGTCCCATGCCCGTCAAATCCGAATCCGGTGTCTCCGTTTGGAAGAAGACCAAAGCGCAGCGCGGCTTCACCCTGGTCACACCGATCACCGCGCCCTATACCCGATTGGTCGACATGGAAGGCAATGTGGTCCACGAGTGGCAGCTCAAATCGCAGGACGCCAATTACGGCCGGCTGCTGCCCAACGGCAATTTGTTCTCCAACGAGCGCGAAATGTCTCTCGGCCCGGCGCTATGGGCAGGCAAAGGCGGCGCCATGCGCGAATACGATTGGGACGGCAATCTGGTCTGGGAGCATGTTGACGAGATGCAGCATCACGACGCCCGGATGCTGCCCAACGGCCACTGCATCTACATTGCCTGGAAGAAGCTATCCAAGAAACAAGCCAAGAAGGTCAGAGGCGGCCTGCCGGGCACGGAAATGCCGGACGGCTCGATCCTCGGCGACGTGGTGCGCGAGGTCGACCGCAAGGGCAAGGTGGTCTGGGAATGGTTCGTTGGCGATCTGAAATTCAAGGATCACGTCATTGGACCGTTGGCGCCCCGGCACGAATGGGCCCATGCCAACACTGTCGCGCCGATGAACAACGGCGACATCCTGGTGAGCTTCCGGGTCACCAACACCATCGTCTGCATCGGCAAGAAGTCCAGGAAGGTAAAGTGGTTCATCCGGGACGACCAGTGGGGCGGACAGCACGACTGCCATCAACTGGAGAACGGCAACATCCTGATGTTCGCCAACGGCAATTTCGCCCCGGCGCGCCATCCCTATTCCAGGGTGGTGGAGTTCAAGCCGAAGTCGGGGAAATTGGTCTGGGAATACAAAGACGAGGCCACGCTCAACTTCCTGAGCCCGCACATCTCCGGCTGCCAGCGGTTGACCAACGGCAATACGCTGGTCTGCGAGGGCGGCTATGGGCGGCTCTTCGAGGTGACGCCGGAGGGGGAACTGGTATGGCAATATGTGTGCGACTACGAAAGCGCGCACCCGGCCGCCGGTAAAATGAACTGGATTTTCCGCGCCTATCGCTACACGGCGTCTTCGCCGGAAATCCGGCGGCGGCTGAAACTCTAGCCGCTTACGCTGCCGGGCGCTTGCGCAGCATCACCGGGCGTCCGGCTTTGCCGGCGATTTTCCAGCCGTTATCGGTGCGCACCAGCTTTTCCTGGTAGAGGAAGATTACGCCGGGCCCCTCCAAGGGTGCCGGACCGTCCAACTTCTCTTCACTGATATGCCGGTAGATGGTTACGTATTCGGCGCTCTCGGCGTTGTCCTCGTCGAGTACACGGATATCCAAATTCGTGACGCAGTGCCGGATGACCATGCCCCCCTCGCGGTCCTGCATTGCCGCCATGATGGCATCTCGCCCCTCCAGCATCTCGCCCTGGCGCTTCCAGGTGCCGTCCTCGGCAAAGAGATCGATCAATTCGTCGTAACGGCTTGCATCGAGACAATTGTAGAAGCGCGTAACGACCTGCGCGCAGTCCCACTCGATCTCGCGTTCCTTCTCTCTTTCCATTGATCTTTCCCCTGTTTAATCGGTGCGCTCACCGTACAATTTTCCAATTATCCCATCGATACCAATTTTAGCCATTGAAAATGCCCGCAGGGTCCGGTTGACTATTTTCACAGGGAACGGGCTCGTGCCGCGCAATGATTTCGGGAACAATCGGAACCGGCGCGGCTTTCAATGGGCCGGACATTTGGGATTGGAGGCATCCCGTGGCGCAGTTTCTGCTGCAACGGCTGACAATTTCTCTTCTGGTCGCGATCACCGTATCGATTATCGGTTTCAGTCTGCTGCGCCTCTCCGGCGATTTGGCGGCGGAACTGGCGGGCGAGGATGCCACCGCGGAAGAGATAGCCCAGGTGGCCAAATCCTACGGTCTGGACCGGCCGTTTCATATTCAATACCTGGACTGGGCCCGCAAGGCCCTGCAGGGCGACTTGGGCCGTTCCCTGTTCACCAACGAGCCGGTTCTCGAGTTGATTACCACCCGGTTGCCGGTCACCGTGCAGCTCGCCACCTACTCGTTGATCCTCGCCCTGCTGGTGGCGCTGCCGCTGGGTGTGTTGGCGGCAATGAAGCAGAATACCTGGATCGACCGACTAGCCCTCTCCATTGCGGTTTTCGGTCAGGCCATTCCGAGCTTCTGGTTTGCCCTGCTGATGATCCTGTTCTTTGGCGTGATCCTGAGGTGGCTTCCCATTTCCGGCACGGACACGTGGCAGCATTTCATTATGCCCACCATCACGCTCAGCACCTTCGCGATGCCCCAGTTCATGCGGCTCACGCGGACCGGCATGCTGGACGTTCTGGAATCCGATTTTATTCGAACCGCCCGGGCGAAGGGCTTAAGCCCCATAATCGTGCTGTGGAAGCACGCGCTGCGAAATGCGGTCTTGCCCGTTGTCTCGCTGGCGGCCGTGGCGTTCGGGTTTCTTCTCGGCGGTTCGTTCATCGTTGAATCCATTTTCGCCGTCAACGGCGTCGGCTTCCTCGCGCTCGAATCCATCATTCGACAGGATTTCCCCGTGGTGCAGTCCATCGTCGTCTTTATTTCCTTCGTCTACATCGTGCTGACGCTCCTCTCCGACCTGATCAACGCGCAGCTCGACCCACGCATTCGGCTGAACTAGAGAGCGCGGTATGGCACCTCAGGATCAGGCGACATCACAGACGGCAAACGGCTTCTCCGCGGCGGAGTTCGAAGTCGAGGCGCCCTCCCCGCGCGCGGTGATGCGGCGACGGGCCAAACGCCACTTCGGGCTGATCATCGGCGGCGGCGTCGTCTGCATCACGGTCGTCTGTGCCGTGTTCGCGCCGTTGATAGCGCCTTTCGACCCGTATGAGCAGGACCTCACCCGCCGGCTGATTAATCCGGTTTGGGGCGAAGGCGGCACCTGGGCGCACCCGCTGGGCACCGACGGCTTTGGCCGCGACCTCCTCAGCCGGCTGATTTTTGGCGCCCGGATCTCTCTCACCATCGGATTTTTCGCAGCCAGCATTGCGGCGGTGGTGGGTTCCATCATCGGGATGATCGGCGGGTATTTCGGCGGCCGGGTCGACGCGGTTGTCATGTATCTGATCAACTGCAAACTCGCTTTGCCGCCCATTCTCGTCGCGTTGTCGGTGGTCTCGGTATTCGGCGGCACTATTCCGGTGCTCATCGCCGTCCTGGCCGCTCTCTTCTGGGATCGCTATGCCGTGGTCACCCGGAGCGTCACCCAGCAAATCCGCAATCAGGACTTCATCGCCGCGGCCCAAGCCGCCGGCTGCTCCAAGTCACGGATCATTCTGTCCGAGGTGCTGCCCAACCTCACCAACCAGATCATCGTCATCGCCAGCTTGGAGATGGCGGTTGCCATTCTGGTCGAGGCCGTCCTGTCATTTTTCGGCCTTGGCGTCCAGCCGCCTACCCCGTCTTGGGGCCTGATGGTCTCCGAGGGCCGAGATTTCATGTTCTTCAAGCCCTATCTGATTACCATCCCCGGCCTTGCCATCTTCGTCCTGGTGATCGCCATCAACATGATGGGTGACGGCGTCCGCGATATCACCGCCCCCGAGGGGCGGAACTAGGCCGGCAGATGCCCACCGACACCGCGGATATCCCGTACAACGACGAGTCGATCCTCGCGGTCCGGGGGATGAACGTGGATATCCGCGTCCCGGCGGGCACACTCCACGCCGTAACCAACTCAGCCTTTCATGTCGACCGGGGCGAGACCCTCTGCATCGTCGGTGAATCGGGTTGCGGGAAATCCATCACCTCGCTTGCGGTGATGGGGTTGCTGCCGGGCAACGCCACCGTCACGGCCGATGTACTCAAGTTCGAGGGACAGGATTTACTGTCCATGAGCCAGAAGCAGCTCTCGGCACTGCGCGGCAACCGAATGGGCATGATCTTCCAGGACCCGATGACGTCCCTGAACCCGGTCTACACGATCGGCAATCAGATGCAGGAAATCTACGTCCGGCATGGCAAGGGCAACGCCGCGCAAGCCAAGGACCGGGCGACCTATTTGCTGGAAAAGGTGGGAATTACCGCCGCCGAGAGCCGACTTGGCCAATACCCCCATCAGCTTTCGGGGGGTCTGCGTCAGCGGGTGATGATCGCCATGATGCTGATGAACGACCCGGTTCTGATCATTGCCGATGAACCGACCACCGCGCTCGACGTGACGATCCAGGCTCAGATTCTCCATCTGCTCGCCGACCTGCAAAAAGAATTCAACATGGCGCTGATCTTAATCACTCATGATCTGGGCGTGGTCGCGCGGATCGCCGATCGGGTGGCCGTTATGTATGCGGGCTACATGGTTGAAACCGGCTCTTCCGACGAAGTGTTCAATGCGCCCATGCACCCCTACACCCAGGGCCTGATCGAATGCATCCCCATTCCCGGCAAGACCGCGCGCGGCGCCCAACTCGGGTCCATCCCCGGGATCGTTCCGGCTCTGGTTGGTGACCAGGAAGGCTGCATGTTTCGTACCCGCTGCGACTATGCCCAAGAGGTTTGCGGGACCGGCATCATTGAGCGCCAGCCGCTTGGCGAACAGCGCGGCTATCGCTGCGTCATCGGGCCCGAGCAGGCACAGGCCAATCTACAAGCCAGCCGCGCAAAGGCTGCGGTGGCGGCGGGGAAATAGCGATGAACGCCGACGCGCCCGTCCTCGAATGCCGCGACGTCAACCGTACTTTCATGATCGGCAAGGGCCCGTTCGTCCAGAAGAAGCCGCTTCGCGCGGTGCAGGATGTCAGCCTCAGTATCGAGCGGGGAGAAGTCTTGGCCGTCGTCGGTGAATCGGGATGCGGCAAAACCACACTGGCGAAGATGCTGCTCGGCCTGCTGCCGCCATCCGGCGGAGAAATCTTCTTCGAGGGCGTACCACTCAGCTCGGTCGACCGGCACGCGGTATCACGCCGGATTCAACCGGTATTCCAGGATCCCTACTCATCTCTCAACCCGCGGAAAACCCTGGCGTCGATCATCTCGCTTCCGCTCGATGTCCATAAGATCGGAACGCCGGAGGAACGCAAACACCGGGTCGAGGAGATCATGGAACTGGTCGGCCTGCCGCGCCGGCTGCTGTACTCATACCCAAGCCAACTGTCCGGCGGTCAGCGCCAGCGTGTGGCCATCGCCCGGGCGCTGGCCATCAAGCCGGAGATACTGGTTTGCGATGAGCCCACCTCGGCGCTGGATGTATCGGTACAGGCGCAGATTCTAAACCTGCTCCAGGAACTGCGGGATGAACTCAACCTGACCTACGTGTTTATCTCCCACAATCTGGCCGTGGTCGAGCATATGTCGAGCCGGGTGGCGGTCATGTACCTGGGACGCCTAATTGAATTCGGCACCGCGGCGCAGGTCTTCGACGACCCCAAACACCCCTATACCTCGGCATTATTGGATTCGGTACTGACACCCGAACCCCAATACGGATTGCCCGAAATCACCACCATGGGCCGTGAATTTCCCAATCCCCTTAATCCACCGTCGGGGTGCGCCTTTCACCCCCGGTGCCCCAAGGCCATGGATGTTTGCAGCCAGGCGCAGCCCCAGCCGGCCGAGGAGAATGGCCGGCTGCTGGAATGCCATCTCTATGACGAGGACACCGCGGCGGCGTGACGTCTATTCGAAGCCGTAGAGGCGGTTAGGGTTGTCGACCAGCAGCTTTTGCCGAAGCTCTTCGTCAACGGCGAACTTGGGAATGATGTCGACCAACTCGCCGTCATCCGGCACCTGCCCCGGTTTCATGTTGGGGTGCGGCCAGTCGGTGCCCCAGAGCACCCGGTCCGGCGCCTTTTCGACCAGAGCCCGGGCAATTGCCGCGGCATCGTCATAGGGCGAACCGGTCTTGGAGATCCTCTCCGAACCGCTCACCTTCACCCAAACGTTGTCGTATTCCATGAACTTCAGGAGCGTCTGCATGGGCGCGGCTTCAAGGCCCTGGGATGGGTCCACCCGGCCCATGTGATCGATGACGATCGGTAAGGGCAGCTTGGCGAACATGTCCTCGTAATCGACGATGTCCCGGTCGTCCAAATGCAGCACCACGTGCCAGCCGAGTTCGGCAATGCGGGGGATGACGCTGTGGAAAACGTCCAGGTCCGGCGGTCCGCCGAGATGGCGGACGAAATTGAACCTGGCCGCCAAGACCCCGCCCGTGTTCAGGTCGGCCAACTCCTCATCCGTGACATTGTCATCGACCATGCCGACGCCCTTGTAACGGCCGTTGCTGGTCGCGATGGCATCAATCATTGCCGCATTATCGGTGCCATGGCAGCTCGCCTGAACGATCACGCAGCGCTCAATTCCCAGGTGATCGTGAAGAGCTTTCAGATCCGCTTTGGGTGCGTCAGGCGGGGTGTAGCTGCGGTTCGGTGCGTAAGGGAACAGTGCCCCGGGGCCGAAAATATGACAGTGGGCATCGCAGGCCTTTGCCGGCATTTCAAAGCTCGGTTTGCGGGGGTCTGGGTGCGGCGCCAGGATGTCCGGCACAAACTCGGTCATTCGTTGCTTCCTCTTGGGTTATTCAGCGGCCAATGGCCGAGATTGATGTCCGCCCCAAACTGATTTGGGGATCAGTACGCTGCCTTCGAAGAGGCGGCGCGCCGTCCTGAGCAGTGCGGCCCGCTTGATTACCGGACTGGCTGCTGAACCTTCCAGCTCCATTTCCACCGAGAACTCACCCGTCGGGTGCTCGACGGACATGAGCTTTGGCGACCCCCCCGGCAATTGCGCTACCTCGGCAGCCGCCGACCCCGCGACGGCGCATGCGGTTGCGACGGAAACGGCGGCGAACACGCCGATAGCGGCATGACAGTCATGAGGAATAAAGGACCGGGTGCAGACCGCGCCGCCCGCTTGCGGCGGTGCGACCAGAGTCATCTTGGGAACGGTCTTCTCGGCAACGTCGCCCAGATTCATCATCCCGCCGATCGCCAGCCGAATTTCCTCAAGCCGTTCCTTGAGCTGCGTATCTCCATTTAACTCATCGCGGCTTTCGTAGCCGGTGCGGCCCAAGGATTCAGCATTGATGCAAACCACGGGCATCCCGTTATCGATCATGGTGACGGGCACGCCCAACACCTCGTCCCGCACATTCCCGGTCGGGAGCAGCGCGCCACACAACGAGCCCGCCATGTCGAGGAAGTTGATCATCACCGGCGCCGCGGCGCCCGGCACGCCGTCGATCCGCGCCTCGCCGTCATATTGCGGCTGTCCGTCCGGCGACGGGAAGGTCACGTCGCACAAACTGTCCGAATTCGCCATGTAAATCCGAAGCGTGGTCTCCGGATCGCCGCCCTCGATCATCCCTGCTTCGATGGCGAATTGCCCGACCCCGGCCAGGATATTGCCGCAGTTTTGGAGTGTCGTGGCGCGTGGTTCATCGACCGCGACCTGGACGAACAGGTATTCGAGGTCGACGCCATCGCGCTCCGACCGGCTGACCACGCCGACCTTGCTGGTTAGCGGGTTGGCCCCGCCGATGCCGTCAATCTGCCGATCATCGGGAGATCCCATCACCGATAGCAGAACCGCGTCCCGGATGGCCGGGTCGGCCGGCAAATCCTCGGCACGGAAATAGGCGCCTTTGGAGGTGCCGCCGCGCATCATGACGCAAGGGATGGCTGTCTGACTCATGGGCCGGATTATACTTGGACTACGCCGCAGCGCCATTCCCGCCGAAAATCCCGGTCGCTTGGCGGACAATGGCGCGAAAGCAAGAAAAAGGGCGGGACGGATAAGTGCCCGTCCCGCGCTTAGGGGGACCTACGGGGTCTATAGCACGCCGAGCCTAGCCGGAAACGGCAGCGCTAAACTCGTAGTCGGGGCGTTCGTCAAAAATACCCCGTTCGTGAATCCAGTCCTGGGTCTTGGCGAAAGTTTCCTCCGTGTACGGCAGGAAAACGATCCGCTCGCCCGCATCGAAAAGCCGCACGTCGAGTTTGTCTTGGTAGCGCTCGGGAATTTGCGGCTCGAAATGATGCTTGTACTTCTCCGGTTCCAAATCGACATCCATCTGCGCCCGCTTGAGCGCGTTCATGTACTTTTGGACATCGGCTTCGTCGACCTCGTCCGGGAACATGAAGGCGATCATGAAGCCGGTATCGGCGATCTTGCGGAGTCCCAGTTGCGCTCCCGCCTGGTAGGTGATGCCCCACAAGCTGGTCGCCGGCACATCGCGGTCCACGCCGACATCCACCCGCTGCCATGGCAGCCCGACAAACTTGAGATTTATCTGGTCACGCGGAATGAACGGCTCCAGCGCCTGAATTGTCGTGAAATGGCTGCCCGAATGATAACCGACGGCGATTTCCTTGCCCGCCAGATCTTCGGGCCGCCGAATATCCGAGTCCTCGGGCACCATGATGCCGCCGGGGGTCACCACGTAAGCACCGCCCCACAGCTTCCCGACATCGCTCGCAGCCGCTTGGTTGACCGCCCAATGGCAGGCACAGCTGATATCGGATTTGCGGCCCTTGTTCCCTTTGCCGGCCTCGTAGGATTCGTACGCGCCCTGCTTGATCTCGACCACGTTTCCGGCCTCGTCGACCTCCTTCTCCCGGCCGGCGATTTCACCGCCCGAAATCTCATAGTCGAGGCCTTCATCGGAAAAATACCCCTTCTCGTGAGCGACCGCTTCCTGCAGCCGGCCATGGGGTTGGATAACGAATTTTGACATTCCACACGCTCCCGCGAACACCATTGATTATTGAATTTGCGAAAGGATACCACTTGGTCCATCATAAATGAAATTGATGTTTTTTATGCTGCACATTCAATAAATGAATTTGAGCTCCATAGATCTCAATCTGCTGACGGCCTTCGATGCCCTCATGCAACACCGCCAGGTGACCAAAGCCGGACAGTCCGTCGGGCTAAGCCAGCCGGCGATGAGTAATGCTCTCTCCCGTCTGCGCAAGCTCTTTGACGACCAACTATTGGTCCGATCCTCCTATGGCATGGAACCCACGCCCCGCGCCCTGGAACTTCATGGGCCCATTCGCGAGGCACTCCAACAGTTGGAAATCACCATCAGCGATGGCGGCGGGTTCGATCCGCCAACGGCGCAACGCTCCTTTACCATTGCCATGGCCGAAGATGCGGCGTTTTTGCTGTTGCCCCGGATCAAGAGCCGACTGGCATTGGAAGCGCCGGGTATTTCGGTCGCGGTTATGAGCACCGCCTATGTACCGGGAATCGATCTCGTCGAATCCGGTGAAGCCGAGCTGTCGGCGGCCCTTTTGCCAATTGACCTTTCTCCCCACCTGCGGTCGCGGTTCTTGTTTGAGGAGAGACTTGTCTGTGTACTGCGAAAGGACCATCCCGCGCTGGACGGGACATTTTCACTCGAAGACTATCTCGCCTACCCGCATATCAGTCTCCAACCCAATGCGACCTCGGCGAGTCGAATTGACATCAAGCTCAACGAGATGGACCGGCGGCGGCGCGTCGCAGTGAGCGTTCCGCACATGCTGGTCATTCCGTTCCTATTGCCGGGAACCGAACTCATTGCCACCGTTGCGAGCCGGATTGCGGAACACTTTGCGCCGATCGCCGGCCTCGAGGTGCGCCGGCTGCCGGTGGATGTGGCGCCTCACGAAGCGCACTTGGCCTGGCACTACAAGTTTGACCGGGACCCCGGTCACACATGGATGCGCAATCTGATCTCCGACATCGCGGCCAGGATCTAGCCAAATGTGGCGGAGCCCTCCATCGCGATTCCGCCGTCCGGCGCAACCGCCCAGAGTTCGCAGGAATTTCCGTCTTCGCCCGGCCGGCCGATGAGCCGGATCGGATTGCCGCCGAACAACGGCGCGCGGGCCCGTTGCTGGAAGGTCTCCATCGTTCCGCCCGACATGTTGTCCATGGCGAGATTAAACAGGAGCGTCGCGGTTAGCGGTCCGTGCACGACCAGCCCTGGATAACCCTCGACCCCGGTCGTATAGGGAAAGTCGTAATGGATCCGATGAGGATTAAACGTGCACGCCGAGTAGCGGAAGAGCATCACGGCATCGGGTGTGATTACCTGCTCCCATTCATAGTCATCGGGCGCGGGTTCGGCCGGTGGCATTTTATTGTCTTCGCCAGGCTTCGCGGCCTCACGAAAGACCAAATCCCATTCGTCCTCGACCGCCAAGCCGTTGGCGCCCGAAATTTCCAGTCCGTAGGTGGCGAATATCAACTGACCCGAACGGCCCTGCTTTACGTTGACGTCGCGAAGCGTCATGACCCGCCTCGCGTGATCACCGACACGAAGGGGGCCGTGAAAAGTCATCCGGTCGCCGGCAAACATCCGTCTTGGCAGAGGGTCCTCGGGGCCGCCCTCGACCTCCACGGCCATGCCGTCGGGACCGAGCTCGCTCGGGGGGCGAAGACGCGGGAAAAATATCTGATGCCAGGCCGGCGGGACCGGATCGCCGTCGGACAGGGGAGGATCGCTCCGACCCAGCGTGACGCTCAACCGGTGCGCCTGGTTCGCGGTAATCACGTCCTCAATTGTCGCGCTGTGGCCGATTGCGTTCTTAAACGCTTCGACAAGATCCGCCATTTCCCCCTCGCCTCCTGATAAAAAATGATCGTGATCATATTTTTTTGCGCACCCGCGGTACACCGCTATTATAGGCGAAACAGCACCCGCCGGACGCTCACCGAGTCGTCGGCTGAGAAACTACGGGAGGTCGGGATTCGGAACCAATCCCTCAATCGCCAGCCGGAGATAGAGACGGAGGGTTTCAAGCCCTTCGTCGAGGTCGGGATTGGGCCGACGGAGCCACTCCCGAATCTGTGCCCGGTAGATGCTCCACAGAACTCCGAAAACGGCTTCGGGCTCTTCGCCCTGAACGATCCGGCCTTGCTGCTGCATCTTGGAGATCATTTCGACGAACTGCCGCTCGATTCGGAGGACGCCGCCGTTGAAACGATCGGCCTGCTCCCCGCCTTCGAAGAAGCTGACTTCACGCAACAAGTCGCGGGCGAGCTCCGGCCGCGCCGCGAAGAACTCATAGAAGTTGGTGAAGATCTGCATGAGTTGATCGATCAGAGGCGCATCTTCAGTCCGTCCGGCCAACGCGGTATCGGCGAGCTCGTCAAAATCGTCGTTGTAGATTAGGAAGAGGAGATCCCGCTTGTCGCTCGCGTACCGAAATAGCGTACCAAAGCCGACATCGGCTCGCCGGGCAATTCCGCGCGTGGTTGCCTCGTGGAAGCCCTTTTCGATAAACAGTTCGCGCGCGGCCCGCTTTATCCGCCTGAGCTTGTCTTGCTTGTTTCGTTCGCGGACACTCAGGCCGACGGCCATTGGATCACTCATTCTACCCGTTCCTTCGGAAATTGTCGTCTCACTACCCAAGAAAGGTCGCTCCTAGGCCGATGTCAACCCCGGCAGGATACTGATTATGCCCTACGAAAAAATTCTCTATGAAGTCGACGACCGGATTGCGGCCATTACTTTGAACATGCCCGACAGGCGGAACGCCCTCAGCTGGCCGATGCTCGACGAGCTCAGCGATGCACTCAATACGGCGGAGACCGATACCGAGGTCCGGGTGATCATCATCAAAGGCGCCGGAACCTGCTTTTGCGCGGGCCACGAATTAAGCCCGGAAATGGGAAATTCGCCCAAGCACCTTGGACCCGAAACCTGGGACGAACTGGTGAAGAACCACGACGGCCCGGGGATCGGGGTCGGCGTTTGGGATAGCCGGGCGCAGGTACAGGGACATATTGAACGGTCCCTGGAGATATGGAACTGCTGGAAACCGGTCATCGCCCAGGTCCATAGCTACTGCCTCGGTGGCGGCACCGGTATCGCGCTCGCCTGCGATTTGCTGATCGCCGGCGAGGACGCCCGCCTCGGCTATCCGCCGGCCAGATCCATGGCGCCCGGCGAGGAGATCGCTATCTTCTCGTGGCACGTGGGGCTCAAGAAGGCCAAGGAGCTGTCCCTTACCGGCGACTCGCTCACGGCCAAAGAGATGCTCCATTACGGAATGGCCAACCACGTGGTCGCCAACGATAAACTTGAGGAAACCACCCGGACCATCGCCCGGCGGATCGCCAACATCGATTCCGAACTGCTGTCGCTTTCGAAAACATTGGTCAATCGCATCTTCGACCAGATGGGATACTCCCATTCCCTGCGGGTCAGCGGTGAGTACATCTCCGTTGCCCACCGGCTGAAAGCACTCGGCGACTTCAACAAGAAAATAAAACGGAAAGGCATCAAGGAAGCGCTGCGCGAACGAGACGAACCCTTCGGCGGCGTGGTGGGCCGGTACCCCCCGGTGGACGACTAGGCTCATGGACGGCGCGGCGGCATCTCAATCGATCAAGATCCGGACGCTCGCGGATATCGAAGCGCTTGAGCAGGGGCCGCTCGAAGACAAGATCGCTCTCTGGACCATTTATGATCTGGTTTGCCACGGGGCATCGCTCGACCCGAAGCGCCCGGCCATCCACTTTTTGCCGACGGGATCGCCGGACGAGGCGCCGGAGACCCTCACCTTTGACCGGTTCATCGGCCGCGTCCGGCAGGTCGCCAACGCATTGAGCGAACTCGGTGTCGGCCCGAAGGACGCGGTCGCAATCGTGCTGCCCCTAATCCCGCAAAACTATATCTCGCTGATCGCCGGGACGGCCGCGGGCATCGCCGCGCCGGTCAACTGGATGCTGGAGCCCTCGCAGCTCACCGAGATCATCAACGCGACGCGCACCAAGGTCCTGATCTGTCTCGGCCCGTCCCCCGACTTCGAGATCTGGGACAAAGTGACCGCCATGCGACCTCATCTTGCCTCGGTGGAGCATGTGCTCCAGGTGCAGGCGCCGGGCGCGGCCCGCATCGAAGACGGCCTGGATGAACTCGCCGACCGGCAGCCAAGCGACGGGCTGATCTCCGGACGTCAAATACGGGCCGACGATGTTGCCATATACGCCCATACCGGCGGCACGACGGGAACCCCCAAAATCGCCCAACTTCAGCACAAGGGCTTCGCTTACAAATGCTGGGCCTATGAGATCCTGCTGGAACAAGAGGCGGGGCAGGCCGTGTTCGCCGTTCACCCCCTCTTTCATATCGGCGGCATCGTCTACCATACCGTCTCCGCGTTCGCCCGGGGCATCACCAGCCTGGTTCCGGGCACTGTCGGCTTCCGGAACAAGGCGGTGGTGGAGAATTACTGGCGGTTCGTCGAGAAGTACCGCATCACCGATTTTTTCGGCGTCCCGACTACGCTCTCGGCGTTGGCCAACATCCCGGTCGGCGATGCCGATGTCTCCAGCCTCCGGCCGTATTGCATGACCGGCTCGGCCGGCTTGCCGGTGGAGATCGCCGAGAGATTCGAGCGCGACATCGGCGTCCGGGTACTCTGCAATTACGGTATGACCGAAAACACCGCGACCATCGCCCTCCCGCCCCGGGACGGTGATCCGAGATTTGGTTCGGCCGGGTTTCGGCTGCCCTATACGGAGGTCCGAACTGTTGAACTTGATCGCGACGGCGGACTGCTGCGCGAGTGTGAAACGGACGAGGCCGGCCTGATCCTGGTTCGAAGTCCGGGCGTCATACCAGGCTATCTCGACCAAGCCCTCAACGAAGGCCTGTTCTTCGAAGACGGCTGGATCAACACCGGCGACCTCGGCCGGCTGGATCCGGATGGCTACATCTGGATCACCGGACGGATCAAGGACATCATCAACCGGAGCGGTCACAATATCGATCCGGCGATCATCGAGGACGCCCTGCTGACTCATGAAGACGTCCAGCTTTCCGCGGCGGTCGGCAGGCCCGATGCCTATGCGGGAGAACTGCCCGTAGCGTATGTCCAGCTCAAGCCCGGCGCTTCCGCCTCGGAAGCCGAGTTGCTGTCATTTGCCCGGGATCACGTACCGGAGAGGGCGGCAATCCCGAAATCCATTACCATCATGGATGCCCTGCCGCTCACGGGTGTCGGCAAGATATTCAAGCCCGCACTCCGCGACCAGGCGGCAATCGGCTTCTTTGAAGAACTGCTGGCCCCATTGCTCCATCAGAGCGCCCATCTGGAAATTACGCCCGAGGACGATACGCGCCGCGGGCACTACTTGAGCATTCGCATCACCGGGAGCGGGGATCGGGAGGGCGTCGAAAGCGCGCTTTCGGCCTTCGCGGTGCCGCCGGAGGTGATTTGGCGGTAACGGCGGTCACATCAGCCCGGTCGCGCGGGGGAGCCAGAGGGTCAATATCGGGAAGCTGACCAGTACCGCCAGCCGGATCAGATCCGCGGTAAAAAACGGGATGATCCCAGCGAAAATTTTCTTCAGCGGTATGTCGGGCGCCATGCCATGGAGGACGAATACGATCACCCCTATGGGCGGGGTGATCAGTCCGATCTCGATCACCATGATGTTGATGATCCCCCACCAAACGGGGTCGAACCCCAGGCCGGTAACCAACGGAAAGACGACCGGCAATGTGATCACCATGGCGGCCACGGTATCGAAGATACTGCCCAACACCAGATACATGACGAGGAGCGCAAGGATGACGACCGCGGTCGGCAGTTTCATCTCGGCAATGCCGTCAACCAGGAATTCCGGCAGTTGTGTCAACGTGATGAAACTGGAAAAGATGCTGGCGCCGATGATGATCACGAAGATCATGACCGTCGTCGCGGCGGTTTCGTTGAGCGCCTGAACGAACACCTCTTTCGACAAGTTGCCTGTCTGCCAAGTAAATATGAAGGATAGACTGGCGCCGACGGCAGCCGCCTCGAGGACGGTGAAGAAACCGCCATAGATGCCGCCGCTAACAATCACCGCCAGCAAAATTACACGCCAAGCCGAAAGGATTACCCGGCCACGCTCGGCCCATTTCACCCGTTCGCCCGCCGGGCCACTGCCCTTCTTCCAGCGGACGAAGACGGCGACGGTCAGAATGTAGATACCGATTGTCACCAGCCCGGGAATGATCGCCGCAATAAACATGGCGATGACGAACTGCTCGGTCAGAATGGAATAGAGGATCATCAGGTTGGACGGCGGAATGAGAATGCCGAGCGTCCCGCCCCCGGCGATACAGCCGGTGGCCAGCTCATCCGAGTATTTGCGCCGCCGCATCTCGGGGAGCGCCACCCGCATGAAGGTCGACGCAGTCGCCAACGAGGAGCCGCAGACCGCGCCGAAGCCGCCACAGCCGGCAACCGTCGCCATCGCCAAACCTCCGCGGAAATGCCCGAAAAATACGGAGAAAAGGGCATACAGTTCCCGGGACAGGCCGGCGGCCGAAGCAAAGCTGCCCATCAGCAGAAACATGGGGATGGCGGCAAGGCTTTCGTTGGAGATCAGTTCCGTCGGTACGCTGCCGAATAGCGACGCCGCGGTATTGAAATTGATCAAAATTCCGACGCCGAGAAACCCGGTAAAGGCCATCGCCATGCCAATGGGAACATGCAATGCGATCAACGCGAACATGACGATGATTCCGAGGATGGCCAGCAGGATCGGATCCATTGCCGGCCGCCCTTAGTCGCTTTCGCCGGCAGGCGCCGCGCGTCCCGTCACCGCCTGATACAGGCGGTCAAACAGGACAAAGAGCTGAACCGGCAGGCAGAGAATGAATATGCCGCTCACCGCCCACCACCAAGGTGCCTGAGGCAACTCCAGGGTCAGGGTGGCCAGTCCGTCCCGCGTGACGATGACCGTGAAGCCAAATACTTTCCATGCCAGCAGGATGACGACGGTGAAGGTGATAATGGCGCCAAATACCTCAAGCCACAGCCCGGTCCGCTCGCCGAGCGCCTTGCCCAGGAAACGGATGGTGACATTGTGGCCGGCGACCAGCCCAACAGGATAAAAACTGGCGATCACCACGGCGAAGGTGAATTTGGTAATATCGCCCAGGCCTTCCACGGGACTGTTGAAGACGACCCGGAGCAATATATCCAAGAGAATCGTAATCGAGACCACGAGTATCCCCGTGGCCCCGATCATCGCGACTAAATTGGTTCCGCGGCCGACATGGCCGCGGAGGCTGGCCATCATCACAAACCCGCCGCCCGGGCGTTAGCTTCCAGCCCGGACCTCTTTGAGGATCTTTCGGAACGTCTCCATTTTCTTGGCGCCATCGGGCGTCTTTGCGACCCACTCACCGTGCATGCTCTTGAACATGGCGCCGCGCTTGGCCTGATCGGCGGCGTTGAACTCGTAGATGCTGCCGCCCCGCTTCGCCCGGGCCCGTTCCAGGACCGCCGCGCTCTGCCGGTCGAAGACTTGACCCATGCTGCGGGCAAATTTTTCGCCGCCGTGGGTCGCCATGGCATCCTTGGCCTTTTGGGACAGACCGTCATAGACCTTCTTATTGACGGCGATGATGAAGCTGCGGACACCCAATTGATCCCAGATGGAGCTCTTGGCCAGCGGCTCAAGACGGAAAGCCTGCAGGGCGCCCCACGTGGTCATGGTCCCATCGACGACGCCGGTATTGAGCGCCTGGGCGGTCTTGGTGATCGGCATACCGACGGGTGTGCCGCCGAAAATCTTGATAATCCCGGATTCGGCCGGTCCCGCGACCCGGATTTTGGCTCCCTTGATGGCGTCGATGGATTTGATCGGCTTGCGGAAATGGATCAACGAATTGTCATTTGTGTAGAGAGTCACGACGTGAACCCTGTCGAGACCACGCAGCAGGCCCGTCTGCCCGAGACGCCATAGCGCGACCGACCCCTCCTCCGCATTCTTGATGCCGAGATAGGGAAGCGAGAACAGCGAGAAATCCGGGAACTGGGCGAGGACGTACGCAGGCACAATGATGGTCGCGTCCTGGACCCCGTTCTCGAGGATCTCATACTGCTTCAACGGGCTTCGGCTGAGCGAGCCACCCCAGAACTGTTGAAATGACACTTCGCCATTGGTCGCTTTCTCGACTTCTTTGATCCACGGAACAATTCCGAATTTTACTTCATGCGCCTTGGGCGGAACGAATGATCCGATTTTGATGCTGGCCTTCTGGGCCGCCGCGTCGCCGACCCCGACTAAACCGGCGACGACACCGGCGAGCGCCACCCATGACAGACTGCGAACAAACGATTTGACGAGCATGGTAATCACCTCCCATGAACAGTTCGGCGGGCCTGCGGATGCAGGACCGGCCATCCAATCCAAGGCGACGTCCAGCGGTGTTAACCGCCGCAATCAGATCAATAAATGATCATGATCACTTTTTTTGAGACTATTGGGCCCGGAGGGCCCAAGTCAAGGAATGCCTTCGCTATCCGGCCGCCGTATGGATGGGCGCGAGCCAGCCCACAACCAAGCCGTACATGCCGTGAACGATACCGCTCGAGAACCAGGCCATCGGGTGAATGTGGCTGAGGAAAAAGCCCTCCTTGAGAATGAACGGCACGTAGAAAATGCCCGAGAAGAACCACAGAACGGCGCCCCAGATCGCACCTTTGACGATCGGCTCGCCCGGCAGGTATTGGGCGACCACGGTTGAATAGAGCAACGCGAAGATGATGCCGTTGAAATAGATGACGAGCATTCCGGCGAAATAGGGTGGCTTGCCCTCGAACTGCTCGCCGTAGGTCAGGTTTGCCATTGCGGTCGAGAAATCGAGGCGCGGCAGGCCAAGGCTTTGCAGCCACAACGCGTTCGCCAGCAGCACGTAACTTGCGAGGATACCCGCGATAATCGAGAGAAGAATAAATCCGAGATCGAGTTCCATGAGAGCCTCCGCGTTGACCCGCCGGTTTGATTTGGTGCCGCCCTTCGGCAACGTGGTTATCCGTAAATAGCAAAACGCGCCGGCATTGGCCACGCCGGCGCGCTTCGCCGCATCATATTGTCAGCTAGATGTACTTCGCAAATCCGCCGCACACCTCGACGACCGTACCGGTCTGGTAGCTGTTTTTCTCCGAGACGATCCACGCCGCCGCGTCGCCGATCTCCTGGGGCTCCGCCCAGCGGCCGAGGAACGTCTGGGCCGATACGCCGTCGCGGATCTGGTCCGGGGTGACGCCACGCATCTTCGCCATGCCCTCGGCCCGCGGCCCCCAGCTTTCGGTGTTGGTGAAACCCGGGCAGATGGTGTTGACGGTGATCCCGTCTTTGCCGAGTTGCTCGGCCATCACCTTGGCGAAACCATGGATCGCCGTGTTGGGAATGGTGGTGGTCAGCGCGCCCGGCATCAGTTGCTTGCCTGTAACGCCTGATACGTTGAGTACCCGGCCGGCGCCGGATTCCCGAAGGTGGGGAATTGCCGCCTTGGTGGTGTAGACGAACGACATCAGGTTCAGGTTCAAGACCGTGGCCCAGGTCGCCTCATCAAGGCTGTCGATGGTGCCGGGGATCATCCCGCCGACATTGTTGACGAGGATGTCCAGGCTGCCGAGTGCATCGACGGCATCATCGACGAATTTCTTGCAGCCGTCCTCGGTGGAGAGATCAACCAGAATGCCGACGGCCTTCACGCCCTTCGCTTCCATTTCCTTTACGGCCTGGTCGAGCCGGTCCTGGTTGCGGGCCGATAGCGCCACGTTGCACCCCTCATCGGCGAGCGAGCCGGCGATGGCATGGCCAATTCCCTGACTGGAACCGGTGATCGCCGCGTTCTTTCCTTTAAGACCCAAGTCCATAGTTCAGTTCTCCTTCGAAGTCCTGTTAGTCTCTATTGTCCACGCGTGCGACGAAGTGCCGCACCTCGACTGATTCCCAAATATCCGCTTGGCAAAGGGGATCATCCTTGAACATCTGATCGATGACGCCGCGATTTTCGGCATCCAGCATGTAAAGGCTGCCGATGATGTTCTCGCCCGCGTCATCCATCAGCGGTCCCGACATGACGTTCTTGAACGGCGCACTCTCCAGGTATTGGCGGTGCGCGTCCATGGCGGCGGCGCGCGTCTCGGCCATACCCGGCTTGTCGATTGCGAAAATGACGAACAGCATGATGTCCTCCCTGATGCAGGCCTGAGACAGGCAAGTGCTTAACGGATGGGCGGTGATCCCGCCTCTCGAATCTAGTTGACGAGTCCCGGCGGCATGCCGGGGTGTCCGGCGGCGTGACCTGCGGCGGCGGTCCTGGCCGCTACCCGCTCGATCAGGCCGAGGGCATCTTCGATGTGGGCTTTGTCGATGTCGCGGGTAATGAAGACGATGCGGGTCCGCCGGTCATCGCTCGGCCATTCGGGCAACCAGTCCAGCGAATGAAAAATCTGTTGGGCGCCTTGGATGACCGCCGGTTGATCAGGCTTCTCATCCACATTGACGATTCCCTTGACTCGCAGCAGGTCCGGGCCGGCCTCATTGGCAAGCCCTTCCATGAAGTTCCGCAGCATGTCGAGAGACATGGGCTCGTCCCGGGTCAGGCAAAACGTATTTATGGACGAGTCGTGATTGTGATGCCGGTGGTGGTGTTCTTCCGGCGTGTGGCCGTGCTCCCGATAATACGCGAGGGTTTCCTCATCCATCTCGTCCTTGGACGGCTCGGCGATCATGAGTGCCTCGGTTTCCTGGTATAGTTCGGGGTCGATCCAGCTCGCGAGGTCGATCTTCTTGGTATCCGGATCGAACATGCCGGAACCGAACAGATCCGACGGATCGATCTCCTCCGTCGCCGTTTTCACGATGGGAGCCGCAGGATTCAAAGAGCGCAATTTGTCGGTCAGCTCATCGACCGTCTCCCGGCCGTCGGTGTCGGTCACCAAATCCACCTTGGTGACGATAATCCGGTCGGCGACAGCTGCCTGTTTGACACATTCCGTGAAGCGATCGATGGAAGACAATCCATTGACGGCGTCCACGGTCGTCACAACGCCATCCAGCGAATAGTGGTTCAACACCATCGGATTGGTGAAGACGATCTGCAGGATCGGCATGGGGTCGGCAATGCCGGTGGTTTCGATGACCACCCGGTCGAAGTGAGGGATTGTCCCCGCATTCCGCTGGATATGGAGATCGCGGAATGTATCGATCAGGTCGCTTTTGACCGAACAACAGAGGCAGCCATTGGCCAACTGCACAACCGAGTCATCCGCCCGCTCGATAAGATCATAGTCGAGGCCGATCTCGCCAAACTCATTGACGATCACCGCGGCTTTGCTCATGGCGGGGTGGTGCAGCAAGGTGTTGAGGAGCGTCGTTTTGCCGCTCCCCAAGAAGCCGGTGACCAACGTGACCCAAATCTTATCCATGGAGCTCCGGTCCTCCTCCTCCGCCCTCGCGGCCTAGTAGATTTCGCAGCCCGGCAGGCCGCACGAGATCAGGTGATCGGACGGGAAGTTTGTGATGATCTCGCAGCCGTCGTCCGTGACCACGACCTCTTCCTCGATCCGAGCGGCGCCCGAGCCGTCTTCGGCGCCTTTCCAGCACTCAACGGCGAAGACCATACCCTTCTTAAGCTCGGTCTTCTGACCCATGTAGCGGCGCGAAATGATCGGCCGCTCCCACAGGCTCAGACCAACGCCGTGGCCGAACTGCAGCAGGAAGGCTTCGTCTTCGTTGGCGTAACCGAATTCTTCCGCCTTGGGCCAGGCCTTGGCAATATTGTCGATGCTGGCGCCCGGCTTGATCTGTTCGATGGCCGCGTTCACCCACCGGGAGCAGATTTCGTAAGCCTCTTTCTGTGCCTCGTTGGGCTGACCGCATATGAATGTGCGGTAGTAGCACGTGTGGTAACCGTTGAAGCTGTGCATGATGTCCAGGAAGATCATGTCGCCAGGCTGGATCATGCGGTCGGAGAAGGTGTGAGAGTGCGGCGCGCCGCGAGGTCCCGCCACCGAGTTCACGCACTCGACCCGCTCGGAGCCCATGGCATAGAGCTGATCATTGGCGATGGCCACCAGGTCGCTCTCCTTGTTGCCGGGCCGGATGGCCTTGGCGATGTCAAGATAGACCGCGTCGACCATGGCCGCGGCGACCTTCAGGAGTTCGATCTCCTCTTCGGTTTTTACCTCGCGGGCATCCATCAACGCCTGCTGACCGTCCACAACCTCGACGCCTTCGGCCTCGAGGGCGCGCAGCATCGGCAGTTCCATGACATCGATCGCAAGCGGTTGATTATCGATGCCCAGTTCGACCATCTTTTCCTTGATCTGCTTGGCGAAGACGTCCTGCACACCATGTTCGGGCGGGATCGCGCCTTGCATGGTGGAAACCGGCGCATCGATCCGGTTGCCGAGCCAGGGAGACGCCTTCTTCTTCGCCGGCGGCGCCGGATCCCAAAGGAACGGAGAGGAGTCCGTCGGTGCGAGGCAATACCGGTCGAATTTGTCCCGGCCCCACTCGCCGATGTGTGTCGACGTAATGTAGCGGATATTGTCGAAGTTAAAGCACAAGAAGGCACCAAAACCGTGATCGGCGCAGGCGGCTTGGGCGCGCGCCAGCCGGTCCTCATTAAGCTTGCGGTAGTCAATCCCCGCTTCCCAGTCCTTGGCCATGGTGCCCCAGGTTGCGGTCGATCGTGGTGCGGTATAGTGCATGACGTACCTCCGAGCTATCGTTGAACGGCCGCCGTTTTCAGCGGCACCGATTTCCCTGTATTCAAGATGATGGCGCCAGACCCGTCCACCGGTATTTCGCTTCCGGACTCGGGGGTTACTCCCACCAAAACGCCGACGAGGCTCGGGCTTTTTCCCCGATCGCCAATTATTTCTTGAATTATGCAATCGATTGCACAATGATCATGAAAATGCACCATGCGGGCTCCCGGGTCAAGATGCGAAACGGGGACCCCAAGAAATAAGACGGAAATCCGTCGATTGGCTGAATGCAGGGAGAGGCCGCGGAAAATTCCCTTAGCACCCAATTCCCAATGGGCGTCCTCATGGGCGCCCTAAGGACGGCGACCCATAAGTTTCTTCCACGCTCCATCAGGAGAGGACCAAACCATTGGCACGAAAAACGAGAACCACTTCCCGATCGCCGACAAAATCGTCGAGCCGATCCTCAAAGCCGGCCAAGGCCAAGCCGGGCGGCGCGCCACGTCTGAACGACGATATTGGGGAAGACAACCGGCTCAATATGTGGCGGCTGCAGCTCGAGGTCCGGCATCTGGAGCAGCGGGCCCATGACCTGTTCATGCAGAATTTGATCAAAGGGACAAGCCACCTCGCCGTCGGCCAGGAAGCCATCGCCGCCGGTTGCGCGACGGCCATGCGGCCGGGCGATTACACGTTCTGCACCTACCGCGGCCACGCGCATACCTTGGTCCGGGGCGCGTCCATGACCGGCATGCTCGGCGAACTGATGGGCAAGGAGTGCGGCCTGCTACAGGGCAAGGGCGGCTCCATGCACCTGACCGACGTCGAAAAGGGCGCCATGGGCTCTTACGCCATCATCGGCGCACACCTGCCGATTGCCACCGGCGCCGCGTGGGCGGCGCAATACAACAAGACAGGCGCGGTTTCCTTCTGCTTCTTCGGTGACGGCACCACCAACATCGGCGCCTTCCACGAAGCGCTGAACTTTGCCGTGATCTGGAAGCTGCCGGTGGTCTTCGTCTGCGAAAACAACCTTTACATGGAATACACCCCGATCGACGAGGTGACGGCCGTCGAACATCCGGCGGCAGACCGGGCCGGCGCCTATGGCCTGGAGTCCATCATTGTCGACGGCAACGACGCCGATGCCGTGTACCGGGTCGCCAGGGCGGCGGTCGACAAGGCGGTTGCCGGCGATGGTCCCTCGCTGATCGAGGCCAAGACTTATCGACACTACGGCCACTCCCGCGCGGACCCCGCAAAGTACCGGCCCGACAAAGAGGTCGAGGAGTGGATGGCGAAGGACCCGATCCCCATGTATCGCAGCCGCCTGTTGGAGTTCGGGGTGTCGAAAAAAGTCGTCAGCGATATCGAGAAAAGCGTCCTCAAGGCGGTTGACGATGCAACCGAAGAAGCCAAGGCGTCGCCCGTGCCTCGTGATGAACTTGCGCATACGGACGTCTGGGCGGATGGAGGCTCGGCATGGCGGAACTAACCTATCGGGAAGCGGTCGCCGACGCGATCGCCCAGGAAATGGAACGCGACGATAAGGTCGTGTTCCTTGGCGAGGACATTGCCAAGGCGGGCGGCGTGTTCAAGACCACCGTCGGACTCTACGACAAATTCGGGCCCGACCGGGTGCGCGATACGCCGATCTCCGAGCAGGCCATTTTGGGAGCTGCCATGGGAGCGGCAATGACCGGCCTGCGTCCCATTGCCGAGATCATGTTCTCGGACTTCTTCGCCGTCTGCTGGGACATCGTCGTCAACCAGATCGCCAAAACCCGCTACATGACCGGCGGCCAGGTGACCATGCCTTTGGTCATCCGAAGCGCCAACGGCGGCGGCGTCCGATTCGGAGCACAGCACTCCCAATCCATCGAGAACTGGGCGATGATGATTCCGGGGCTCAAGGTCATTGCGCCATCGACCCCGGCCGACGTCAAAGGACTGCTGGCGGCATCGATCCGTGACCCCGACCCCGTGATTTTCTTCGAACAGAAGTCTCTCTACGGCGACAAGGGTGAAATTCCCGACGGCGAGCACGTGGACGAACTCGGCACCGCAAAGGTGGTGCGGGGCGGAACCGACGCGGTCATTTACGCGTTGGCCGCCATGGTGCCGCGGTCAATCAAGGCGGCGGAAAAGCTTGAGGCGGATCTCGGCATTAAGGTATCGGTGGTCGATGTCCGAAGCCTGGTGCCGCTGGATACTCGAACCATCTTCTCCGAATTCAAGAAATCCGGCCGCGCCTTCACCGTCGAGGAAAATCCGCGCCTTTGCGGCTGGGGAGCCGAAATATCGTCCCTGATCACCGAGGAGTGCTTCTGGGATATGGACCTGCCTGTGACCCGGATCACGACGCCGCATGTCCCGCTGGCGTCCGCCGACAACCTTGAGGATCAGATGATCCCGTCGGTGGACCGTATCTATGAAACCGTTCGCGCGGGGCTCGACTGACATGGATGTGTTGATGCCCCAACTAGGGGAAACGGTCTCCGAGGGAACCGTCACCACGTGGCACAAACAGGTGGGGGACGAGGTCAAAGCCGACGAATTGCTGCTGGAGATCGGTACGGACAAGGTGGAGATGGAAATCCCCGCACCGGTTTCCGGTGTGGTTGCCGAGATTCGTGTCGAGGCCGGTTCCACGGTCGATGTCGGAACGACGGTCGCCGTCATTGACGACGGCTCCGGTGCGTCGGAGGCGGCTTCTGCTCCCGCCGCCGAGCCGGAACCCGCGGCGGCTCCGGCACCTGAACCTGCGCCCGCTCCCGCTCCCGCAGCGGCTGCGGCCGGCACGCCGTCTCGCAATCGCAACATGAAGCTTTCGCCAGCGGTTCGGAAACTAATCGGCGATAATAATCTGGATCCCGCGGCCGTCAGCGGGACCGGCCGGGATGGCCGGATTACCCGCGCAGATGTCTTGTCGTACCTGAAGGGATCACCCGCACCGGCGCGCGCAGCGTTGCCGGCGCCTGCGCCTGTCCAATCCCGACCGCCCGCAGGGCCCGGCGGCAGGACCGTCATTCCATTCGACTACCGGCGCAAGATGACCGCCGAACACATGGTTCGCTCGAAGGCGACGAGCCCGCACGTCCTGCAGGCGGTCGAAGCGGACTTCTCAAACGTCGACAAGGCCCGCCTGTCGATGAGCGCCGAATGGAAGGCCAAGGAGGGATTCTCGCTGACCTTCATGCCGTTTATCGCCAAGGCGGTGTGCGTAGCCATCCGGGACTACCCCAATATCAATGCGCACGTCGAGGATGAGAGCCTCGTCGTCTACGATGCCGTACATCTCGGCGTTGCAATCGACCTCAATTTTCAGGGATTGGTGGCTCCTGTTGTCAAAAACGCGGACCGGCGATCCGTCCCGGACCTGTCCCGGGCGTTCAACGACCTGGCCCAACGGGCTCGTAGCGACAGTCTCGGTCCCGAAGAGCTATCGGGTGGTACCTACACCATCACCAACAACGGCTCTTTCGGAACGTTGATTACCGCGCCGATCATCAACCAGCCCCAGGTGGCCATCTTGTCGACCGACGCTATCGCCAAGAAGCCGGTCGCCGTCAACGTGGATGGCGAAGACATGATTGCCATCCGGCCGGTCGGCATGTTGGCGCAATCCTTCGACCACCGGGCCATTGATGGTGCCTATTCGGCTTCCTTCCTGAAACGGGTCAAGGAAATCATAGAAGACCGTGACTGGCGCGCGGCGTTCTGATTTGATCCGGCCGGGTTTGCTCTTCACCTCCGGCGATGCCGGCTACACTTTGAGGTGTGTCTGATGAATGACGCGGTAAAGGGACATCGAATCGGGTGGATTGGCGCCGGGCGCATGGGTTTCCCCATGGCAACCCGGCTCATCGAAGCGGGAGCCGACGTCGCGGTCTGGAATCGAACGCGATCCAAGGCGGAACCCTTGGCCGAGAAAGGCGCCACCATCGTCGACGGCATTCAGGACCTGACCGATCGGGATATCGTCTTCACCATGGTCACGGGACCGGAGCAATTCATCGCCGTGACACTGGGGGACGGCGGCCTGCTCACCGGCGGGACAACGCCCAAACTGCTCGTCGACTGCTCTACCATCTCCGAGGAGGCGTCCTGGGAGGTCCGGGAAGTCGCAGACAAAGTCGGCACGGCCATGCTGGACTGCCCGGTGAGCGGCAATAACAAGGCGGTCGAGGCAGGTGCGCTGACGCTGGTCGCGTCCGGGGACGAGAAGGACTATCAGACCGCCCTGCCCTATCTGCAGGCGCTTGGCCGTGGCGTTACCTACGCCGGTGAGGGCACCGGCGCGCGGATCGTCAAGATCTGTCACAACGTCTATCTCGGTGTGATGACCCAGGCGCTCGCCGAGGTGCTGATCATGGCGGAGAAAAATGGCGTCAAACGAAGCGCCACCATGGAGTTTCTGAACAAGGCCTCGGTGGGATCGATGTTTACCCGCTACAAGACCGGCGCGCTCGTGAATCTGGATTTCACCCCGACATTCACCAACCCTCTGCTGTTGAAGGACTTGGATTTGGGCCTATCGGCGGGCCGCAAGCACGCGGTGCCCATGCCGGTTTCGTCTCTCACCCGGGAGATTGTCCAGAACGCCATCGGCCAGGGTCATACGGAGGATGACTTCGCCTCCATTATCCAGGTACAGGCGGAAAACGCCGGCCACGAACTGGTGTCGGAGAATCTTGAAAAGCTTCCCGGGATGACCGACGACTAGCCGGAAGTCAGGCCGGCTTGCCGGTCGACTTACGGAGGATCAGTTCGGGCGTCATCTTGACGGACCGCGGCGGGGTTGCGGGGTCCTCGATCTGTTCCAAGAGAATGCGGGCCGCCTCCGCGCCTATATCCAGCAACGGCGAATGCATGGTCGTCAGCGGCGGATCGAACTTGCTTGAAAACAACATGTCGTCATACCCGACGACCGAGATATCCTTGCCGCAGACCAACCCTTTGGTTTGAAGTTCGTCGTATATCCCGATGGCGATCATGTCATTGGCGGCGACAATCGCCGTGAAGTCCTGTCCCGAAGCGAGCAGCCGGCTGGCCGCCCGCCGGCCTTCTTCCTCGGTGAATGCGTCACAAAACTCGACCAGCCCGGCATCGTACTCGATATTGTTGGCGTTCAGTCCGCGCACATAACCCTGGTGGCGCTTGAAGCCGGTCGACAGCTCCTGAGGCCCCGCAACGTAGGCAACCCGCCGATGACCAAGCTGCGCCAGATGAGACATAATAGTCTCGCCGCCGGTCACCTCGTCGCTGACCACCGAGGATATATCGGAATCCGTGGTCTTTCGGACCGCCAGAACCAAGGGCGTCCCATCAGTGCGGCATTCATCGATCAGCGGATCGTGACGGCGCGCCGTGGCGATGACGAGGCCATCCACATGACGCTCACGAAACTTGGCGACGTTCTTGCGTTCGCGCTCAGCGACATTGTCGGTATTGGCGACCATCACGCTGTAGCCCGACGCCTCGAGCACATTGTCGATGCCCTTGATGATGGGCGCGAACGCCGGGTTGGTAAGGTCCGGAACCAGGACGCCAACGGTGAACGACCGATTGGTCCTGAGGCTGTAGGCAAAGGGATTGGGCCGATAGCCCATCCGGTCCGCCGCCTCGGTGATTTGACGGGCAATTTCGCCGGTCACCATGCCGCGGGTCTTGGGATTGAGTGCGCGCGAGACCGTCGATGGATTGACCCCCACTTCCTCGGCAATATCGCGAAGCGTTACCCGGCTTAATGCCATTGATCGTCAGCCCCCAAAAATGTGGCCAATCTATAACGGTTTTCCTTCTATTCGGGAACCGATGGTATATGCTCTGCAATCGTTTGCATAGGTTTTGCCGCCCGGCGAGAAGAAGGGCGATCTTTGGAGGAGGAATGGTGTGATGGCCGGAGATCTGAAGGGCTACACGGTTGGTTGGATTGGGACCGGACGCATGGGCTTCGCCATGGCGAAACGCCTGCTGCAGGCAGGCGCGGACGTCTCGGTGTGGAACCGAACGCGTTCCAAAGCGGAACCGCTCGAGGCGTTCGGCGCCACCGTGGTCGACAATCCCTCGGATCTGGCTGACCGGGATATCGTATTCACCATGGTCGCCGGACCTCAGGACGTGATCAACATGACGATCGGCGACGGCGGTGTCCTGTCGGTTGAGGGCACCGTGCCGAAGCTGCTCATCGACTGTACGAGTATTTCCGAAGAGGCCTCCAAGACCGTCCGCGAGGCGGCCGCTAAACTCGGCTGCAAGATGCTCGATGCGCCGGTAAGCGGCAATGCGAAGGTTGTCACGGCGGGCAAACTGTCCATCGTGGCCTCCGGAGACAAGGATGCCTACGACATCGCCGAGCCGTTTCTCGACGCCATCGGTCGGGGCGTGACCTATGTCGGCGAGGGCGAACTCGCGCGGATGGTCAAGATCTGCCACAACGTCCTGCTGGGCGTGGTTATCCAATCCCTTGCCGAGATTACCATCCTGGCGGAAAAGGGCGGCGTTCCGCGGCATGCCTTCCTGGATTTCATCAACAAGAGCGTCATGGGTTCCATGTTCTCCCAATACAAGACGCCGGCGCTGGTCAATCTTGACTGGACCCCGACTTTCACCCCGGTCCTGTTGCGCAAGGATTTGGATCTGGGTCTGTCGGCGGCGCGCGAACAGGACGTGCCCATGCCCCTGGCAACAACGACACGGGATATCGTTCAGACGCTGATCGGCAACGGATACGTCGAGGAAGATTTTGCCACCCTGCTGGAACTGCAGGCCAAGGCCTCGGGGCTGGAACTCAAGCCTGAGAATGTCGACGTGCCGACGGGCCTTGAAGACTAGGCGCCTACTCCTTGGCCGATGAACGGGAAAGCGGGATATCCTGCCAATCACTCCATACCCGCGGCCCGGTGGCCAAGGGCGCGGACACGCTGTCGCATCCCCGCCGAATATTTGAAAGACCGCGGGCCGTCTGGCCGTGGCAGTAATCGGCAAGCGCCTTGCGTGAACCGAAGGCGCGGGCGTCGACGGCGGGGTGGAAGCGGATTTCCAATATTACCCCCTCACGCTTAAGGATGTTCCAAAGATGCGGCACCAGCGTGTCGTCGCCCACCCAGGCGTAAGCGCGGCGCTCGGCGGCTGTCAGGGGCCGGCCATCCGGGTTACGAACATAGCTGATCGTGACCGGCTGAACCGCCGCGTGGATTCCCGGCGCAAGGTTAAACGGCGCCTGAAACAACGAACTCTTAAACGGCCGGACGGTATCACCTTGGGTGCTGGTGGCCTCGGGGAATATGATCACACTCTTACCGAGCGCAAGTTGGCCTAAGACAGCATCCACATGGCTGGCCGATCTACTCGCCTCGCGGTCAACGAATATGGTCCCTGCCAGCTTGGCCAGGTAGCCGATACCCGGCCAGTCCGATACGTCCGCCTTGGCGACAAATATGGCATCCAAGCGAGAGGCCAGAGCGGGAATATCCAAATACGAAATGTGATTGGAGGCCACCAAGGCCGATTCTTCGCGGGCCGGCGTTCCGACCGGCGATACCCGGATTCCCGAGATCCGACAGGCGGCCCGGTGCCATGCCTGCACGACCTTCGGCCTGCGGGATCCCGCAAAAAAATAAACCGGAAGCAAAATGAGCGTAAGCCCTGCCAGAGAGATGGTTCGAACGATCGCGCGGAGGGTGGGGCGCATCAGGCCCGGGTCCTTTCGGGACCGGTGTTCAGAATCCCCGAAGCTATCTTGTCTTCGAATTGATAGTGCTTCGCATACCGCTTGGGGACGTTCTCGGTCTCCACCAATAGACACACGTCCACGGTATTGAATACGTCATCGATTACCGCGCCGTCGCCGATGACGCCGCCCAAGCGAAGGTAGCCCTTGATCAACGGCGGCATCTCCCGGAGCGCTTGGCGCATGTCCACCCGCTCCTTGGGCATCCGGTCCATCTTGACGTAGCGCTCGTCCAGCGCCCGTGGGCGCCAGTCCGCCGGTGCCGAATGGTAATAGTAGAGGTACGACAGAGCGCGGGCCATCTGATCCAGATCGAGCCCGGGAAAGCTGGCACAGCCGAACATGAGGGTGATCCGGTTGTCCATCAAATAGTCCGAGATCCCCTTCCACAGCAACTGCAGGACGGCGCGATCCCGGAACGCCGGGTCGACACATGACCGGCCGAGTTCCAATACCTCCCCCGGAAATTTCTTCAATGGATCCAGGTCGAACTCGGCCGCCGAGTAGAAGCCGCTGGTTTCCACAGCCCGAGACCGCCGCAGCAGCCGATAGGTGCCGACAATTTCGGGTGGCGCCTCCGGGACCATTTGATTGACCACCAAGAGATGGTCGCAGAATTCATCGAAACGATCGAAATCGAGTTGCCGCCGCGTCATTTCCTCGGACGGTGTGGCGCCCATGTTCTCGTAAAATACGCGGTACCTTAGCGCCTGGGCCGCCCGAACATCCTCGGCGGTCTCAGCAAGGCGAACGGTCAAATTGGCCGCAACATCTTGTGTCATTTGTGCCAACAGCCCCCAAATATGACCAGAAGCGCGTTATGTCGCACAACTTCAGAGACACTTTTGTTGCACTCTGGCGAAAGGATTTTGACATTTCCGGCCGCTTTCGGCAAATCACACCCGGTTGAAACCCTCGGCACCGCAAGGCACTTTAAGCATTCCGATCTTTTAGCCAAGCAGGCCGGTCCGTCGGGGCCCATGAACAAGCACAATCCACCCTTTGAAGCCGAGAAACAGCGGTTGTTGTCTGGTGATCTGCGAGGCGCGGCGATCTTCTTTTGCGCTACCTGTTTACCTGTTGGGCCTGGATCAGCGGTGGGGCTGGCTGCTGCCGGTGTTCGTGATTTTAACGCCGGCGCACCGGTCTTTGTCTCACGAAGCGATCCACGGCGGCACTCCCCTCAGCGACACGGACCACTCCCTGAACATGCGGCTGCCCGGCCCGTTTGGACCGCCGTTGCCGAACTTCAATCCGCAACGTGCGCACCACAAATACGTCAATTTGCCGTGGTCAAGGTTTCCCGACGCATTTCATGCCGAAGGCGCCGGTTCCGACGGGAGCCGGATTGGCCTCGCGGCGGCGCAGTTCGAGGGTCCCATCCCCCGGCATGGTCTACAACCCGCAGAGCAGGCGAATAAAAGGCTCACCGGACTGGACATTATTTAACATGTTAAGTAAAATTTGGGCTCATACCCGATGTGGACGGCGTGGAGGGACGAATGTCGAGTGATCTGGATTGGCTGAAGGGATCGGCGCCGCCGATCATTACCCCCTTCAAGAATGGCGAAGTAGACCTTGATGCCTACGCGGGTCTGGTCGAGTTCCAACTCGGCCATGGGTCTCACTGCATCCTGGTCAACGGAACGACCGCCGAACCGTCGACCCTGACCATGGCGGAACGCAACCGGACGGTCGATACCGCGATTGGAATTGCCAAGGGAAAAGTCCCGATTGTCGCCGCCACCGGGTCCCAGTCTCTGGCCGAAACCAAGGAATTGACCCGTCATGCGGTCGACGCCGGCGCGGACGCGCTTCTGATCGTCACGCCCTATTACATCCGCCCGCCACAGCGGGGCCTCATCGAATACTATTTGGACCTCACAAAAGACTACGACACGCCGTGGATGATCTACCACATTCCCGGCCGTGCGGCGGTGTCGGTCACCTTGGACACCGTCAAGGAACTGAAGGATCGCTCGCCCACCTTCGTCGGCATGAAGCACGCGGTAAACGACCTCAATTTCGTCACCGAGTGCCTCGACGCCTTCCCCGACTATCGTATCTTCGTCGGCCTTGAGGAACTCAGCTACCCGAAGTTGTGCATCGGCGCCGTCGGCCTGATGAATGCGGTCGGAAACCTGCGGCCCGACCTCTTGTCGCAAATGTGCGAGGCGGCATGGGCCGGCGATATGAAGACCGGACGGGAATTGCACCAGCGCCTGTTGCAGCTCAATCAGTCGGTGTTTTTCGACACCAACCCCATCCCCATCAAGTACATGATGAAACGTATGGGATTGATGCCCACCAACGAGCACCGGCTGCCGATGATGCCGGCGACGCCGGAGTTGGAGAAGCGATTGGACGGGGTGCTGGAGCGGGCCGGCCTGATCTGAGGTGACGGGACCGTGAATAGCCCGGTCTTCTAAATTTTGGTTCCGGCAGCTATAAGCCGCTTATCCAATCAATAACCTCATTGTGAGGGGGCAATACAAATGGACTCTGTGCTGAGAGACTACAACTACGTCAACTGGGTGCCGGACCCGTCAGAGTTTGTGCGCTTCGCCAATGAAGCGCCGAAGGCAACGTCCCGCGCGCCCTCCTTCCCGCTCGAAGATCTGGAGACCGGCGAGACGGTCCAGATGAAAGAGTTGTGGAAGGGCGACATTGCACTGATCGAATTCGGCTCGTTCACGTGACCTTACTGCGCGATGGCGGGCGAGGAGATGGAAGCTCTCGCCGCCCACTACGCCGACCGGGCCGTGCGCTCGGTATTCATCTACACCCGAGAAGCTCACCCCGGCGAAAATTTCGATTTTCATTCCTCCATGAATGACAAGCGGGCGAATGCGCGCGTGTTCAAGGAGCATTCGGACATCAAGCGGCAAATCCTGCTCGACAGCCTCGACGGCGATGCCCATCGGGCTTACGGCACCGCGCCCAATATGACCTGGATCATCGGACGCGGCGGTTTTGTGTTCTACAAAGCCGCTTGGACCGCGGTGAAGGACGTCGAGGAGGCACTGGTCAACGCCATCGACTTCCAGGAGAGCCGGATCAAAAACGAGTGGGTGCCGTTCTATTCGGAACGCGCCGCCTGGAGCTACCGCGACCCCGACAAGTTTAGGCAAGGCCTGGAAAGGGCCGGACCCAAGGCGGTCGGTGACTATGCGGAGCTTGCGGCGAAGCGCAAGGCGGCACAGAAGACCGACCCGGAGGCCATGCGGATCGTTCCCGGTAACTTCTACAAGCCCGAGGAAGATTGACCCGGCAGACCCCCATGGGTTCAATGATGGGGCGGCGCCCGCTGCACCACCCTTTTTTCGGGGACCTTCGAGATGAGCGAAGCCTACGTCGTAACCTACATCGAGGCCCTCGCCGCTCAATCGGATGCGGCAGCCAACGTTATCCGTCACCACGCGGCGGTGTGCGCGCAGGAGTTGGGTGAGGTAGGCTTCGGCGCGCTCGCCCGGATCAACTATCCCGGCCAGTTCGCCCTATTGGAGACATGGAACGACGAAGCGGCCCGTTTGGCCCACATTTCGTCCAGCCACGTTAGCGAGTTTCGGAACGATCTGGAGCCGCTGTTGGCGGCACCGTACGACGAACGTGTTCATGCTCCTTTGTCGATCACCGACTATTCGGGCAAATCCGGTGACTTCACCTACGTCATTACTCATATCGACGTCACCCCGCCCAACACCGACGAAGGCGCTGCTCTGGTTTCCGCCCACTGCGGGGCGACCCGAAGCGAAGACGGTAATATCGGATGTGTTGCGTTCAGCCAGTTCGACCGCCCCAATCACATGTCTTTGGTGGAGATCTGGGAAAACACCGGCGCTCGGCGCGCGCATACCGGACGAGACGCCACCGTTGCCTTTCGGCGTGCAATCGCGCCCCTTTCCGGGGCACTATATGACGAGAGAGTTTACGAGGCCCTGACATGAGCCAATCGAAACAAACCCATAGGACGGCGACCCACTGGGGTGCCTACGAAGTCGATGTGGAAGACGGCAAGGTCCAAGCCCTGCGGCCGTTCGATCAGGACCCCGACCCCTCGCCCATCGGCGCCGGTATGCCGCAGGCCATCGAAGACGCGGTCCGGATTCCACAACCGATGGTGAGAAAGGCGTGGCTCGACAACGGCCCCCTCAACCACGGCGGCGGCCGGGGCAACGGGCCTTTCGTTGCGGTCTCCTGGGACCGGGCACTCGACCTGGCCGCGGGAGAGATCGACCGTATCCGCAAGGAACACGGCAATGGCGCCATCTATGCGGGGTCCTACGGCTGGTCGAGCGCCGGCCGGTTCCATCATGCGGTCAGTCAACTCCACCGCTTTATGTCGGCGGCGGGCGGCTACGTGGCGAGCCGGGATACCTACAGCCTCGCGGCGGCCGAGGTCACCCTGCCGCACATCCTCGGGCTCGGCGCCTTCGAGCAAATGGATACCAACACGCCGATGAAGATGTTGGCCGAAAATACCGAGTTGTTCGTCTGCTTCGGCGGCATCCCGCTCAAGAATACCCAGGTCGAAGGCGGCGGCATGGGCCGGCATCACATGCCGGAAGCGCTCAAACTGTGCGCCGAGCGGGGCGTCAAATTCATAAACATCTCGCCGATCCGCGGTGATCTCGACGACATGGTCAATGCCGAATGGCACCATCCTCGGCCGAATACGGATGTGGCGATCATGTTGGGTATGGCCCATGTGCTCTACACGGAGGGGCTGCACGACCAGGCGTTCCTCGACAAATACTGCGTCGGGTTCGACAAATTCGCCCCCTACCTTACCGGCGAGAACGACGGGAGACCTAAAACGCCCGAATGGGCCGCCGAAATCAGCGGCATGGAGGCGGACGCCATCGCCTCGCTGGCGCGGGAAATGGCCGCCAAGGCGACGCAGTTGAACCTGAGTTGGTCTTGCCAACGCAGTGATCACGGTGAACAGGCGTACTGGATGGCGGTGACGCTCGCCGGCATGCTGGGCCAGATCGGAACCCGCGGCGGTGGTATCGGGTTCGGATACGGCGCGGTCAATTTGATCGGCCGCCAGCGGACCACGGTCGCCAAACCGACCTTCCCGCTGCTGCCCAACGAGGTGCGGGACTTCATCCCCGTCGCCCGGATCTCCGATATGCTGCTCAACCCGGGCGGCGCCTACCATTACAACGGCATGGACCGCGTCTATCCGGACATTCGGATGGTCTATTGGTGCGGCGGCAACCCGTTCCACCATCACCAGGACATCAACCGGATGGTCCGGGCCTGGCAGAAACCGGAAACCATCATCGTCCATGAACCGTGGTGGAACGCCAACGCGCGGCACGCGGACATCATCTTCCCGGCTGCCATTATGCTGGAACGCAACGACATCGGCGTCTCGCGAACCGACAGCTACATGTTCGCCATGCAGAAAGCGATCGAACCCTTTGGCGACTCGCGGCCCGATTACCGGACATTCTCGGGTCTTGCCGAGCGCCTGGGCTGCGGCGAGGAATTTACCGAGGGCCGGAGCGAGCAAGAATGGATCGAGCACATCTATGACCGGTTCCGCCAGGCCGCCAGCGAAAGCGGCGTCGAGACGCCTCTCTTCGAGGAGTTTTGGGAGGCCGGGCACTTCCGGCTGCCCGAGCCGGACCCGCGGCCGTTCTTGGGTGCTTTCCGGGCAGATCCGGAAGGATCGCCGCTGCACACGCCGACGGGCAGGATCGAGATATTCTCGGAGACCGTCGACAGCTTCGGCTACGACGACTGTCCGGGCCATCCGGTATGGCAGGAACCCGTGGAATGGCTGGGCGGCGCGCTCACCGGCACCTACCCGCTGCACCTGATTAGCAACCAGCCGCACACGCGGCTGCACAGCCAGTTCGATAACGGTGGTTACTCCAAGGGCAACAAGATTGAGGGGCGCGAGCCTATGCTTATCAGCCCGGCAGATGCCGCGGCGCGCGGCATCGAGACCGGCGATATCGTCCGGCTCTACAACGACCGGGGAAGCTGCCTCGCGGGCGCCGTCGTCACCGACGAAATCCGCGCCGGCGTCGTGCGCCTGCCCACCGGCGCGTGGTTCGATCCCGTGGAACCCGGCGTACCCGGAAGCCTGGACGTCCACGGCAATCCCAACGTCCTGACCCCCGACAAGGGGACATCCAAGCTGGCCCAAGGACCGTCGGCCATGTCGGCGTTGGTTGAGGTGGAGAAATTCGAGGGGGACGTTCCGCCGATCCGGGCCTTCACACCGCCGGAAATCGTTCAAGACTCCGTGTAATCCGGCTGGCGCGTCACCGCGTACCTGCCTAGGTGAGACGCAATCGACGGGATCAGTTGGCCCCGGCGTTTTGCCTATGAATTCCGGGAGCTCATGACCAGGGAGTAGATGTCATGAAACGCAGCCTTCTCGCCGCTGCCGTTCTCACCTTTACGATTTCCCCCGCTGTCGCACAAGTCTTCAAGACCGAGCTACACGACGTCACCGTGGAGACTGTTGCAGCGGGATTCGCTCACCCCTGGGGCGTGGCCTTCCTGCCCGACCGTTCCATGCTGGTCACGGAACGGGATGGCGACCTCAATCGGGTCGGCCCCGACGGAAAAACCACCAAGGTCGCCGGGGTTCCAAAGGTATGGGCCGGCGGACAGGGCGGGCTGCTGGACGTGGTAGCCGATCCCGACTTTGCCAGCAACCGGACCATTTTCCTGAGCTATTCCGAGCCCTCCGCCGATGGCGGCGATGCCGGCACGGCGGTTGCCCGCGCGCGAATCGTCCTCAGCCAGACCCCGCGGCTCCAAAAAGTTCAGGTCATTTTTTCCATGAAGCGGAAAAGCGGCGGCGGACGGCACTTTGGCTCGCGTATCGTGATTTCGCCGGACAAGAAGCTGTTCATCACGACGGGCGATCGCGGCGAGAGGGAACGCGCCCAGGACCCCATGGATCACGCCGGCAAGGTGTTGCGTATCAATCGGGATGGGTCGATCCCGGCCGACAATCCCTTCGCCGACGGCGCGAAGGGCCTGCCGGAAATATGGTCCATCGGCCACCGCAATGCACAAGGCGCCATCTGGAATTCGCAGACACAGTCTCTCTGGACCGTTGCCCACGGCGCCCGAGGCGGCGACGAAATCAACCGCCCCGAAGCCGGAAAGAATTACGGTTGGCCAGTCATTTCCTATGGCAAGCATTACTGGGGCGGTTCCATCGGCGAAGGCACCGCCAAGCCGGGCATGGAACAGCCGGTCTACTTCTGGGATCCGTCCATCGCGCCGTCCGGCATGGCGTTCTACACCGGTGATGCGTTCCCCCGCTGGAAGGGCAACATCTTTGTCGGCGCCCTCAAGTTCCAGCTGTTGGTCCGCCTGGAGGTCAAAGACGGCAGGGTCGTCAAGGAGGAGCGCCTGTTCGGCCGTGAGTTTGGGCGCATCCGGGACGTCCGGCAGGGACCGGACGGCTTCCTCTACCTGCTTACCGACGCGGGGAACGGCAAGCTGCTCCGGGTAAGGCCGTCGGGCACCACCTAACGTATTGAGCGGGCCGCTTTTCCGGGCCACACTTGGTCCCGATGAGCCCGCTCGACCAATCTCCCGACATGCTCCCGCCGGTGCGGCAACTTCCGCCGTTTCGGCTATTCCGGCCAACCACGCCCGCCGAAGCCATTGAGATTCTGGGGTCCGAGGAAACGCCGCCCATCTGCTACGCAGGCGGTACCGATCTGTGCCTGTCGGTTCACGAGGGCCGTTCCGTTCCGTCACTCCTAACTCTCAATACTCTCGACGGTTTGCGCGGTGCCGAGGTCCGAAACGGGACGTTGACGGTCGGCGCCCTTGCGACCTTGGATGAGCTGAGCACCCATGATCAAGTGAGGGCAATCCCCGGATTGGCCGGGGCGTTGGGTGCCATCGCCAATGTCCGCATCCGGTTCCGGGCGACCATCGGCGGCAACGTCGTCGCCCGACGGACGGCTTACGAAGTACTGATCCTGCTGGCTGCTCTGGATGCCCGGTTGATGTTTCAGTCCTCGGTTGGCCGGCGAGAGCTAGGGGCGACGGATATCTGGACGGCCGAGGATTTGGATCGCTCGCTGCTGACCGAAATTGAAATCCCGCTGACCGAGGGTCTGGCGCTCGATTACGACCGAACTCTCCGGCCGTGGATGACCCAGGCCGCCGCTACGGGCGGGATCGAAAGGGTCGCGGTGGGCACCCGGTTCCTCCGGCCGGCGCTGCTGTCCGGCGATCCAAGCGACTCGACCGAGACCCGGTTTTCCAGCCTTCCGGTCGAATTCAACGACGTGCTGCTGACCCGCGACTACGTAACGGGAACGGGTGCGGTGCTGCTGAAACGGCAGCGGACTCGGCTGGCGAAGGGATAGTTCGTGAGCGATACCGTCTCCATCACCTGCACCGTCAACGGTGAGCCTGTTGCAGCCGAGGTGCCGACCTCTACTACCCTGGCCGACTTTATCCGCGAGGCCCGCGGGCTGACCGGTACCAAGATCGCCTGCGGCCACGCGGTCTGCGGCGCCTGCACGGTCCACCTCGACGGCGTCCCGGTGTCGTCATGTTCGGCCTATGCCTTCGAGGCCGACGGATCGGAAATTCGGACGGTTGAGGGCTTGGAGGATGCCGATGGCGAACTCGATCCCGTGCAGGCGGCCTTCGCCGATCTCAGTGCGTTCCAGTGCGGCTACTGCACTTCGGGAATGATTATGCTGACCCGGGCGTTGCTGGATCGGGACCCCAACCCCTCCGACGAGACCATCCGAATGTGGTTGAGCTCCAACATCTGCCGCTGCACCGGCTATGAGCTGATCGTCGAAGCGGTTGCCAAGGCCGCGGAGGCCACAAACGCGGGGACAATGCGATGAACGAAAGCACGCGCCTCGATGTTGTCGGCCAGCCGGCGCGGCGCAAGGACGCGCGGGAGAAGGTGCGCGGCAAGGCCGGCTACACGACCGACATATCGCTGCCCGGTATGCTGCACGCCAAGGTGCTGCGGAGCGCAATCGCCCATGCCCGACTTGTCGGCATAGATGCTTCAGCCGCCAGCGAGTTGCCCGGCGTTCAAGCCGTTCTGACCCGCGACGGGATTGGCGATGATATCGCACCAACCTACGGCTATTTCATCAAGGATCAGCCCATCGTCGCGTTGGATAAGGTGCGGTACCAGGGCGACACGGTGGCGGCGGTCGCCGCCGAATCCGAAGCCATCGCCGATGCGGCGCTGCGCTTGATCAAGGTCGAGTACGAAGAACTCCCGCCGGTCGCCTCAATCGAAGACGCACTCTCCGACGGCGCGGCCGAACTGTTCGAAGAGGCGCCCATGGGGATCGTTCCCGCCTATGGCACCGGTGCCTCAGCCGAGCTTCGCCCCCGGCCCAACGTCTGCTACCAGTTCAACTACGAGACCGGTTCGCCGGACGTCTTCGAGACCTGCGACCATGTTTTCGAAGACATCTTTCACTTCTCCCGCATGCAGCATTTCCACCTGGAACCCTTCGCCGCGGTCGCCCAATGGCTGGACGGCGACAAGATCGAAGTGTCGACCAGCTGTCAGAACCCATTCGCAGTCCGCAAGGAACTGGGCCGCGTGTTCAAGCTGCCCGAGAACAATATCAGCGTCCGCGTCCCGTTTGTGGGCGGTGGCTATGGCTCGAAAAACAACTGCAAAGCGGAACCCATCGCCATACTGCTCGCGCGGATGACCGGCCGGCCCGTCCGGTTCGCCCTCACCCACGATGAAAACTTTCTCACCAACACCCAGCACGCGGCGATCCTGAAACTGAAGACCGGGGTGATGAACGACGGCACGCTGGCTGCCCGCGAAAGCGAGATTTTCCTGGATTCCGGCGCCTACTCCGATGCAAGCCCGTTGGTCGCCGAGAAGGCCGGTTATCGGATTCCCGGGCCCTACCGTTACCGGCACATCAGGACGTCCTGCTACTGCGTCATGACCAATACGGCGCCCGCTGGACCATTCCGGGGTTTTGGCGGCACCCAGACTAGCTGGGCGTGCGAATCCCAGATGGACATGATCGCCGACCGCCTGGGAATGGATCCACTTGAATTTCGCATGAAGAACCTAATCGATCTCGGCGAGCCGTTCGTGCCCGGCGAAAGCGGCATGGACAGCGACCTCCGCGAGGGACTGGAACTGGTCGCCCGCGAAATCGGCTACCACGAGCGCAAGAAAAATCCCGTCCCCAACCGGGGGATCGGTCTGGCGCTCGGCTTCAAGGACGGCGGCGGGGTGAATAAGCCGGCACAGGCCCGGGTCAAGGTGTCCACTTTCGGCGATATATTCCTTCATTGCGGCACGGTGGAGATCGGCCAGGGCGCTCATTCGGCGCTCTCCGCCGTCGTCGCCGAAATATTGGGCGCGCCGGCGGGACGGGTCCGTTACATGCCGATCAATACCGACCACACGCCGTTCGACCAGGGCACAAATGCCAGTTCGGCCATTTCGGTCATGGGCCAGGCCGTGGAAAGGGCCGCCCGGTCACTCAAAGCACAAGTGCTGGATTTTGCCGCCGACCGCCTGGGCGCGGAGCCGCAGGACCTCGACCTTGAGGATTGGCACATTCGCAAGGGCAATGAAGCCCTGCCGCTGGCGCCGATGATCATGGGATATTTTGGCGGCACGGGCTGGGAATTTTCCGCCGACGGCTTCCACAAGGCGGAAACCGACCATTCCGCACCCCTGGAGGCGCAATGTGTCTTCTGGGAGCTGGGCTGGGGGGCCGCGGATATCGAGGTAGACCCCGACACCGGTCTCGTCACCGTCCATAAGTTGGTGGTTTCGGGAGACGCCGGCCGAGCCATCAACCCCCTCGTCTGTCGGGGACAAGACGAAGGCGCCGCGGTCATGGGCCTGGGTCAGGCCTTGTTCGAGGAAATGGTCTACGACGGAACGCAGCTCATCAACGGCAACGCGCTCGCCTACCGCGTGCCCATGGCCCAGGACCTGCCCGCGGAATTCGTCTCCATCACCCAGGAGCAGGGGCACGGGCCCGGCCCCTTCGGCGCCAAGGGAATGGGTGAAGGCGGCATGCTGCCGGTGGCGCCGGCCATCGCCAATGCGTTGTTCGACGCGACAGGGGCGCGGGTGGCCGCCTTGCCGCTGTCCCCGCCACGGGTAAAGGCGGCGCTGGAGAAAAAATCCTAGATCGGGTCATGTTTTGACGGAACCACGGCGCGGTTTTGTCAAAACATGTGAATCCGATCTTTTTCAATAGTGTAGAGCCGATTCACATGGATTG
>LXNI01000458.1_pt1 | contig 46576 bp, 34 predicted proteins | sample 809091 | NCBI WGS metagenome assembly LXNI01 (sample SAMN04870527, study PRJNA318959) | sponge metagenome | biome: 01000161; feature: marine sponge reef; material: water | host: Sarcotragus foetidus | place: Greece: Milos, Mediterranean Sea | collected 2013-05-29 | depth 5-7 m
ATGCCAACCATCAGCAGGTTGGCGGCCACGCTGTTGCTGGCCATGTAGGCGATGGGACCGCCGGGTTCGCCGTGATTCCTTCCGTTCGAAGTCATTGTGCCGGTTCAGCCTCGGTCGGAACGGTGATCGTCGTTATCAGGACGCGACAGCGTGCCACTGGTAGAATACTCAAGCGGCTGGAGTAACGCACCATGCGCAAGAAGGAATAGCCACCTACTAGCGCCCCGGGATCACTCGCAGCGTCCTGCCGTTGCTGTCGACGATGACCTGGGGTCCGTGGTCCACTTTGTCGCGCATCCGGATCGGGGGTTCTTCGGAGGCGTCGGCAGCGATGCGGTCCGGGTTTGCCAGCTGGAAGGCGTCTGCGGCGGAGACATCGACCCAGAAGCCCATGTCGGCCAGTGCCTCGAGGGTGATGGCGCTGAGGGGCTCGCGGCGGTTGATGTAGAGGAACGAGCTCATAAGCTCCTGACCGAACACGGAATCGCGCCAGTGACCCTGGCCCGGCTCGGTCGGGACCTTGGCGCCGGTGTAGTTGGTTCCGCCCGCGTCGTCGAAAGCGGCGATCGCGCGGGAGCCGGTGAAGTGGGGGTCGAAAACGGGGTCGGAGTCCTGGTCGAGCAGGTTCAACAGGACCCAGCGGAAGCCGAACCCCAGGACATGGGTGATCTCGTGCAGCATGATCTCCTCGAGGTCGTCGTGCGCGAGCAGCGTGCCGAGGTCTGCGTCGTCGAAGTAGATGTATCCGAGGACGGGAGCCGAATCCGCGCGCCTGATGCAGGTGTCGGCGACGGCGGCCGTGCCCAGGTCACCGTCGATGGGGAAGGCATCCACCACGATGACCAGGTCGTTCACGGTCCCCAGGTCGACCCCGACGCCGCGACAATCTCGACGGCCGTCGAAGGTGACGTCTTCCCATTCGGTGCCGCGCAGGATCTGCATCCACGTGGCGGCAGCGGCCTCCATCGACGGGCGGTAGGTGGCTGGCACCGCCGCGGTGAAGACGAGTTCGATGTCGAAGCCGTCGCCGTCCACCACCGGCCGCGGCCGCACGTCGACGGTGAAGGTCTGTGTGGCGGAGAGGCCGCCGGTGTCGGTGGCCGTCACCGTGATCGTCGCTCGGCCGGAGGAGAGGGCGGACACGGTGACGTCGTTGCCGTCGATAGTCGCCGAGGCCACTCCGGCGTTCGAGGAAGAGGCGCTGAAGGTGAGGGGGTCGCCGTCCCGGTCGCGGAAGTAGGTGGAAGCATCCACGGTCGCCGTTTCGCCCTCTTGCAGACCGCGATCCGGCATCGTGCCCTCGGGTGTCGGCGCGCGGTTCGGGGGGGTCTCGAAGACGGTGACCGAGAAGCTCAGGGCCGCGGCGAGCCCGCCGGGGTCGGTGCCGGTCACCGTGATCGTCGCCTGGCCGGGGGAGACGGCGGTGACGGTGACCGCGTCGCCCGAGGTGGTGGTGGTCGCGACGGTGGTGTCGGAGGAGGAGGACGAGAAGGTGAGGGAATCCTCCTCCGGGTCGGTGAAGTAGCCCGAGACCCTGACGAAGATGGCCTCGTCCACCGCCATGTTGTCGTCCGGGAGGGTTCCGGTGGCTCGAGGAGCCATGTTGGGGACCTCGGCCGTGAAGCTTGTCTGCGCCTCGAGGCCGAGGGTGTCGGTTGCGGTCACGGTGACCGTGGTGACGCCGCGGGCGCGGCCGCGGATGGTGAGGATCGACCTCAGGAGCCGCACGGTGGCCACGGTGCGGTCCGAGTTGGTGACGGCGAAGGTCAGGGGGCCGCCTTCAGGGTCCACGAAGTGATCCACGAGGTCGACCCGCGTCAGGCGTCGCGGCAGGATGCGCTGGGGCGGTATCGGGACCGCGAGGCGAGGGGGGCGGTTGGGGACGGTGACCGAGAACTGCTGGGAGGCCGCGAGACCTTCGGGGTCGGTGGCCGTGACGGTGATGGTCGCGATGCCCATGGCGACGCCGGTGACCGTGACTGTCGTCCCGGCAGCGTCGACCGCCGCGACCGCGGTGTCGGAGGAAACGGGCGTGTAGGTCAGCGGGTCGCCGTCGGGGTCGGTGAAGTGGGCCGTCATGTCGAGCGTGACGGTCTCGCCCGCGCCGACCTCGACGTGGGGCAGGGAGTCGGCCAGGCGCGGGGATCGGTTCGGGATGGTCACGGTGAAGCTCTGCGCAGCTTCGAGGCCGCCTGGATCGGTCGCCGTCACGGTGATGGCCACGGTGCCCTTCGCGAGCGCCCTGACCCTGATCTCATCACCTGCAACCTCGGCCGTGGCGCGGAGGGTGTCGGAGGATGCGGCGGTGAAGGTCAGCGTGTCGCCATCGGGGTCCGAGAAGTGGCCGGGCGCGTGGACGACGGTCGTGTCGCCCACCTGCAGCTCGATGTTGCCGATGGGGTTGGCCGGCGCGGGACCGCGGTTTGGGACGGTCACCGTGAAGTGCTGCGTGGCGGTGAGGTTGCCCGGGTCGGTCGCGGTGATGGTGATCGTCGCGGTGCCCTTCGCAATGGCGGTGACGGTGAGTTGGTGCCCGGCGAGGTCGGCGGTGGCCACGGCGGGGTCGGAGGATTCGGCGGTGAAGGCGAGCAGCTGGCCGTCGGGATCGGCGAAGTGGGCGGAGAGGTCGGCGGTCGCGTGGTCGTCGACCTGGAGCTCGAGGGCGGGGAGCGTGTCGGTGGCGTGCGGCGGGCGGTTGGGGACGGTCAGGAGGAAGCGCTGCTCGGCGGTCAGGCCGTCGGGATCGGTGGCGGTGAGGGTGATGGTGGTGGCGCCGGGGGCGATGGGGGTGATGGTGAGCGAATCCGCGGCGACGGTCACGGTGGCGACGGTGGTGTCGGAGGACTCGGCGGTGATGGTGAGCGGGTCGCGGTCGCGGTCGGTGAAGAGGCCTGCGGTGGCGATGGCGATTGGTGCGCCCACTACGGTTTCGACGTCGGGGAGAGTGTCGGCCACCTGGGGGCCACGGTTCGGGACGGTAGCTGTAAAGTTCTGCGAGACGGACAGGCCGCCGGGGTCGGTGGCGGTAACGGTCATCCCGGTGGAGCCGGCGACGACGGCGTGGATGGTCGCGGTGTTGCCGGACACTTCGATCCGGGCCACTGCCGGGTCGGTGGACTCGGCGGTGTAGGTCAGCGCATCGCCGTCGGGATCGGTGAAGTAGGCCGACAGGTCCAGGGTGACCGAGTCGGGCACGAGCTGGTTGGAGATGCCGGCGATGAGTTGCGGGGGATTGTTGACGACGGGAGGCGCGGAGATGTCGTCGCCGCAGGTGGTGAGGGCGGCGGCGAGAAGGGCCGGGAGGATGGCCCTGGCGGGTGCGCGACGGTGGCTTGGGGGCATGTCAGCAGAAAGCTACGAAGTGCAGACTGTGCGTGTCACCGGTGGGGGTGAGTGTTCGGGTTGGGGAACCGGGGATCCGCAGCCGGGCATGGCCAGTCTATCCATACAGTAGTAATACGTCGTATATGACAGTTAAAACCAATTAGATCTAATAATAAGCCGTATATGGCGTTATACTCATACTTGATCGCATGGGCTAACCTGGTGTTGGAAGGAGGTGGTCGGATCCATGGCAACCATTGTCGCCACAAGCCGAACCCCTGATGTGCTCCGGGAAGTGGGTGCGCGGCTGAAGGCGCTTCGTCTTCAACAGAATCGACGGGTCAGCGACCTCGCCGCCGACTCCGGCGTGAGCCCGCGTACGATCAACCGCCTCGAGGCTGGACACAGCGTCGGGACGGAGAACCTGGTGCGCGTCATGCGTGCGCTCGGGCGGCTGCAGGCGTTCGAGACGTTCATCCCCGTGCCCGAAGTGTCGCCATACGATGTCGAGAGATTGAGTGGGAAGATAAGACGCCGTGCGTCGAGGAGAGGTCGTGAATGGTGATGTAAGGGTGCGGGTGGGGATATGGGGGCGTGAGGTCGGAATGCTCCGGGAGGGGCCGGAAGGGCGGATCACTTTCGAATACCACCCCGGGTTCCTGACCTCCGGCCTCGAAATCTCACCGATCCATCTGCCCGCGGCGCGCCGGGGTCCCGCCTCCTTCCCGGAACTGGCACGGAAACCGGCGTTTCTGGGCCTCCCAGGCGTCTTCGCCGATGCCCTGCCGGACCAGTTCGGCAACGCCGTCATCCGTCGCTACTTCGAGCAACGTGGACGGCCGGGTGACGCCATGTCGCCCCTGCAACGCCTACTGTACATCGGAGACCGTGCCATGGGAGCGTTGGAATTCCGCCCTCCCCTGGATCCCGGACCGGGCACCGAGGAGGCGCTGGAGGTCAGAGGGCTGGTCGACCAGGCCCGCAGAGTGGTCGAGGGGGATGTATCGGTCGGTGTACCGGAGATCATGCAGGTCGGCGGCAGTGCCGGCGGAGCCCGGCCGAAGGCGCTCATTCTGTGGGATCGCGGAGCCAACCGTGTGCGGTCGGGGTTCGCGCGTCCCGAGCCAGGCGAGGAGGCGTGGCTCATCAAGTTCGACGGGGTCACGAGAGAGTCGGCGGGACAGGGCATGCGCGCCGCCGGAAGTCCAGGCCCCTGGGGCCGGATCGAATACGCCTGCTCGAAGATGGCGAAGAGCGCGGGAATCGAAATGCCCGAGACGCATCTTCTCCGCGACGGGGACCTCGCGCACTTCATGGCACGGCGCTTCGACCGTGCGTCGGACGAGGCGCCGGGAATCCTCCGGCGCTTTCACTTCCACAGCCTGGGAGGGATCCAGCACATCGACTTCAACGACCAGTACGTCTTCAGCTACGAAGGCTGGTTCGACACGATACGGGCCATCGGGCTCGGACAGCGATCGGTGAACGAAGCGTTCCGGCGCATGGTCTTTGCCGTGGCCACGGTCAACTTCGACGACCACGTCAAGAACTTCGGCTTCCTGATGAATCCGGCGGGCAGGTGGCGTCTCGCACCCGCCTACGACGTGACCTACGCCGAGAACGACGCCTGGACACGCCAACACCAGATGTCGGTGAACGGGAAGTTCCGAGAGATCACCCGCCGCGATCTGCTCGACGTGGGAGACATGTTCGATGTCCCCGGGGGTGGCAGGGAGATTGTCGCAGAGGTGGTGGAAGCAGTGGCGGGGTGGCGGGAACAGGCCCGTGCGGCCGGTGTGCCGGGAGACTTGGTCGAATGGATCCAGCGGAGGCTCCAGGACGTCGGGTGAGGTCACTTTCCGCCCAGCGGCACCCCCTCCACGATGTGCCACTGGATGGCTTCTTCCCAATGCACCATGAAGCCGTCGAACGCCTCGCCGAACGCGCGCACGTATTCGTCCGCATCGGCTGAGAGGGACGTCATCCGATACCTGACGGACGCCCGGCTTCGGCCATTGCCGTCAGGGGTCACACCGACATCGACAATCGCGGTGTGATGCTCCGGGTACACGAACAAGAACGACGCGACGCCCCTGGCCGGGTCATGCCGCGTGCGGCCGGGAGGGCCATGCGCACGACGCCGGCCCGCTCGATGTGGACTCGCTCGTTGGTCTCGGTTGCCATGGCAGCTTCCTGGACGGGCGCCTCCCGAAAGAAGTCGATCCTGCAACGCAACGGCCCCTCGATCGCCACGCGGTGGGGCAGTCCGGGACGGATCGTGACGCAATCCGGCGCCGAGATCACCCGCTCCTCACCGCTCTCGATGTTCACAAACCGCAGACTGCCCTCGACGACGTTCAGCACCGCCCAGTGCCCAGGCCCCAGAGTGTGCTCCGCCTGCAGAGCGTCGGGCAGAGTGTCCTGCGTAAAGGCAGGGGACGCGCCGCCGGGCACGAGTCCGTCGGGTAGGCGATCGGTCATGGGGAAGGGGGGTTGGGGGGAGGTTGCTTGTTCTCGGGCGGCGGCGAGCACCTGGGCGCCAACAAAGACTAATGGGATACGGGACGGCGGGAAGTGCTGACACTTCGCAGCGGGTCGACTACACCCCTGGCCCCGGGGCGGATGGCGTGTAGTCCCTTGCGGGTGGGTTGCTGCGTTTACTAAATCAATTATATTCACTAAACAGTGAATTATCAAATGAAAATGAATCATGCAACGACAACTACTAGACCTCGGTCGTCAGCGCTTGGAGGAAATCCTGAGCGCGGAGGCCGGATTTGAGCTGGAGACTCGCGAAGAGACAACCCTAACCGCCAGCGGTGGGGGACCCGACGCGATCTGGTCGCTCCGCTCCGGCTCGGACGAATGGCGCATGCTTGTCGAGGTAAAGTCGGCACTATGGCCACGTGGTGTCGCGGCCCTGGCGGTGCAGGCGAAGACCCTTGCTACAGAGGCGAAGGCCGATCGCTGCCTGGTCATTGTGCCCCGCGTGACGGCACGCACCGGCAAGTTCCTCCAGCGCGAGGGGATCGACTACATCGATGTCCGCGGGAATATCCGAATCACGGTTCCGGGGCGATTCCTGTTGGTAGCGCGCGGAGGGCCGGAGGCTTCCTCGATTGACCCTCCGATTCCAAAGGACCGCATTGCCAATCCGTTCGCCGGAAAGGCCTCCCGAATCGTGCGGGCCCTGCTGACAGAGCCGCAGCGGTGGTGGGGCGTGACCGAACTGGCGGACAGGGTCGAGGTGAGCGCCGGCATGTCCGTAAAGACTCTTCGGGCCTTGGAAGCGGATCTCTACGTCCGACGCAATGCCCGGCGACAGGTGAGGCTGGCAGACGGCGAGTCGCTTCTCCGCCAATGGGCAGCAGTGTCGAAGTCTGCTTTTCGTGGCGCGAGCCGGTTCACGTCACCGATCCCGGATCCAGACGAGTTGGCGATTCGACTTGCAGAGCGGCTGGCAGGGATGGGCGTCCGCTATGCGCTCTCGCGCCTGTGCGCTGCCCGGTTCATCGAACCCTTCGCACCGGCGAGTGCGGTCGATGTCTATCTGGACCGCGACCCTGGGGACCTCGCATCCAAGTTGGATCTCTTCGCGGTGGACAGAGGTGAATCGGTGCGCCTGGTCAGGCCGACGGACATCGGGGTCCTGCAGTTCACAGAAGAGCGCCAGGGCATCACCGTGGTCAATCCTGTTCAGTTGTTCGTGGATCTGAGCAATGGCCGGGGAAGGGAAGGCGACGTAGCGGAGCGACTTCTTGAGAATCAGTTGCGGGGGACGTGGAAGGGGGAGAGTGAGGAATGAAGACTCGGTCGGCATACGGTTTGGAGGTAACCAGTCGGGCGCGACGAGTGGTGGGGGACATCTTTGCGGCGCTGGGCAATCGGGCTGAGCATGCCGTGCTGATCGGCGAGGGCCGCCGGAAGTCGCCAGGAAGCTTCTCCCGTACGCCCAGGATTCGGAAGTAGCAAGCGCTTTGGACTTTCTGCGTCAAGCCTTTGCTTCTCCCGCCTCGGCAGGTTCAGTCGCAGTTGCCCGGTTCGAAGAAGCTGGAGGGGAGGATGCGGAGCGGGTAGCGGCGCAAGCGTACGCGGTCGTTCAATCGTTTCTTCGGGCGTTGGACGTGTGGGGGAACTGATGGGGGTAGGGTGGTGGGGAGGTTGCGCGTTCTTGGTGCTGCGAGCGGGCGGGTACCGAGGGGAAGGGATGGGGTGCGGGAGCGGGGGTAGATAAACGGGAAAATCGAAAGTTGCATTTTCGATTTTCCCGGTAAACTACCGCTACTCAGCCTCCCTGGCCCGGGCCAGTAGTTCCTCCCCCGTCTCGCATTCGATGATCCGGTCGCCGATGCGGGCGATTGCGTCCGGGTCTGTGATGTCGTCCAGCAGCCTGGCCAGCCGCTCGGCCGTCCGTGCGCCGAATTTCTGACTCGCCATCCGGCAGACCAGGGTGGCACGCCCCTCGGCACGTCCTTCCATGCGCGCCTTCCCCAGCTCCCGGAGCGCCTGCTCCTTAAGCTCCTCCACACCCGCGTAGATCATTCCCGCCTCCTTTAGCGACGTCACCTGTTCCAGCACCTCTTTTCCGATCCCCCACGATTCGGCCGCTCCCAGGACCCATTCCCGAAACGCCTCGCGGAGCCTCGCGTGCTCTGGCCCGGGGTACGAGTCGAGCACCTCCCCAATGACGTGCGACACGTTCCCGGCTGAGGAGTCGAGTTCCATACTCGCGATCCACGCCACCACGTTCGGCTCGGCTGTGGTGTGAGGTTCGCGTGCCAACGCCCGCAGGTCAAGCAGCTGGTGCCGAAACTTCGGTTGGCGCTCGGCGAGCCACCCGCGTACCGGCTCGATGACGTCGAAGATGTCGTCCGGGGCGGTCCAGCGTTCGCGGCCGTTGTAGATCGTCACCGCGAGCGTGGGCGGGAGCAGCCCTCCGGGTGCCAGCTTCCTGCGGCGTCCCCTCGCACTGACGAGAGCATTGTAGGCGAGGGCGATGTAGCACAGGGCCCGCACGGACATGTAGCGATCGGAAGCCGACTGGAACTCCACCGGGAGAAGCAGGTGCCGCATGCTTCCGCGGAAGTGGATCTTCCACAGCATGTCGGCCTGGGAGCGAACCAAGCCAGGGGTCGTCCGTTCAGTGGCCAGGTTTTCCGCTCTCTCGAAGTCAAGCTCGCTGGCGAGGTCGCCGTTGATGAAGTCACGGATCATGTGTTGGATGGCCAGTGGCAGGGAGAAGAGGAGCTTGTAGGACTGATCGTGTCTACGAGACAACGAGAATCTCCGGCCGAAGTGGGTTCTCGCGGGTTGGTGACTCCGATTCCCGGTGGAGCCGCGTGCCCGCAGTTGCCCAAGATGTTCGCACCGGGACGGGGGCGTTGGAATGGCGGAATGGGACGGGCGGGACGCGCAAACGCGACGCTGGCGTGCCGACAGCCGGTGGGGAGTGAACGTCTTCTTCGGACGCCCTATGCAGGTCCCCCGCTGGACGATTCCGGGAGATTCTGCTCGTCCGCGCTGGCGAATCGCGCCGTCCCCCGTCGCATCATCTCCTCCGACTCGGCCATCGCCCTTTGGGTCCGGGCATTCGGCACCTTGAGTTCGACGGGGAACGCCCGATCGACCGCGATTTGGTTTGCTCTGTTGGTCTTCATCCGGGCACCTCCCATGCCGCGGTTGTGACATAGGCTGTCACGCTGGCACGTCCCGGTCAACCCGCGCCAGCCGGCTCGCGCCAACCAATCGAAACGCAGGCGGGAGGACAGCGTCGGCGGTCATCTACCGTCCCCGGCCGGCCGCGGCACCTCCTCACCCGGCAGCGGTGGCGTGTACACCGGATCACGGCGCGCGCGCGTGGCCTGCTCGAGGGCGTATCCGAGCGCGAACAGTCGGGGTTCGCTGAAGGCCCGGCCGAGGAAGGAAAGCCCGACGGGCAGACCCGTGGGAGTGAACCCCGCCGGCACGATGAGATCGGGCAGGCCTGCGATACTCGCGATGTGGGTGCCCAGCATGCCGGCGAAGTGATTGACCTCGGAGCGCAGAACAGGGGGATTGGCCGAGGGAGGATAGACGATGGCGTCGAGATCGTGGGCGTCCATCATCCCGTGCACGATCGCCTGAACCATCGGGAAGCCGTGCTCCCGCATCGCCATGTACTCGAAGCCGGTCAGTTCGCCGCTGGCTTCCTCGTCCCTGAAGATGTTCCAGCGGACCGGGTTCGGGCGGGATCCGTCCGGCATGGGCGCCACGATCTCGTCCGATCTCGCGATCATTTCCCGTAGCGTTTTCGGATACCTGGGCGCGAGGGTGGCGAGATAGTCCTCGATCTGGGACCGGAACTCCGGATAGCGCACCGTTGTGTACCAGTCGCCCTTCACCGCCAGGAGCCACGGCGGATAGCGCACGTCGACGATGGTCGCTCCCTCGGCCCGCATGGTCGCGAGCGCCGTCTCGACGATCCAGGTAACGGATTCGTCGTCGCCAATCAGGTCGCGCGCGATCCCGATGCGGGCGCCCTCGAGCGCGCCGGCGTCCAGGAACTGCGTGTAGTCGGTCTCGAAGCGGCCCTCGCTCTTCTGCGTTGTGGGATCCGCGGGATCGACGCCGGTCATGACCCCGAGCATCGCCGCGACATCGTACACGTGGCGCCCCATCGGGCCGGCCATGTCGAGCGTGATGGACAGCGGAATGATGCCATCGTGACTCAGCAGGCCGTGCGTCGGACGGAGCGCGACGATGCCATTGTCCGTAGCGGGTCCCCGGATGGAGCCGCCGGTGTCGGTGCCTACGCCCAGTTGGGCCATGGACGCGGCGACGGCGATACCGGCCCCCGTCGAGGATCCCGAAGGTGTATGCGCGGGGTCGTGGGGGTTCTTCGGGAAGAAGTTGCCCAACGAGCTGAGGATGCCGCCGGAGGCGAGCTCGCTCAACGCGGTCTTGGCCAGCATGATCGCACCGGCGTCGCGCAGCTTCTTCACGATGAAGGCGTCGTCAGGGGGGATCGAGCCTGCGAGAAGGGCTGATCCGCCCGTGGTGGGCATGTCCCCCGTGTCGACGTTGTCCTTCAGGACCACGGGGATGCCGTGCAGCAGGGACCGTGGACCGCTGCGCCGCCGCTCCTCATCGAGCTCCCGCGCCCGCTCGAGGGCGTTTTCGTTCAGCCAGATCATGGCGTGGAGTTCGGGGCCGGCCTGATCGTAGGCCTCGATTCGCGCCAGGCTCATCTCGACGAGTCGCTCCGAGGTGAGTTGCCCGGAATCGAAGGCCGCATTCAGGTCCTCGATGGAGGCCCATCCGAGGCCACTCGGCTCTGCGGGCGCCTGGGCCCGGGTCCGCGTTGGGCCGAGTGTCAGGAGAAGGAGTAGGCATGTCGGCAGGGACAGGGGCCGCGTGAGTCGGCGTGGGAGGGGAAGCGTAAGGGTAGGCATCGTTTGGATTCCTCAGGTCATTGACGGCCAGTTGGCGCAGGGAAGGTTGGTCGTCCTTTGTCCACAAGTTTGACATGCCGGGGCTCCCGCGCACTGCCCTCTGACAAAGCTTACCCTTGAGTTGTACAGGAGACGGCTTACACTGTCTCGGCATCACCGCTCTTCGGTTAGCCGTGAGTCAGCGTCGACTGGACGTGAATCCAGAAGCGCAACATGACACGGATTATTGATCCCCCCGTGACAAATTCGACCAACTTCTCACGCCACTGACAGACGGTGAGCGCCAATATGAAGAGGAATCCTAGGCTCAGTGGGCCGGAGCCGCCATGTCACGCTGGGCGACCCGCCGCACCAGGAGCAAACCGATGAAGCTCCCCGCCATGGCCACCGTTGACCGGTTCCTGCCACCACTCGTCGGGACCACATTCCTCCTGGGACTGCTGATCGTCTGGCAACGTACCTACGAACAATCGTGCGTGGCATTGGCGACTCCGGCACTGGTCTACATTGCCATATTCTACGGGCTATTGGAGTACCGCCTGGAAAGAAAACGGTTCGCTGTCGACTACTATCTCGACCGCCATTCTTTCTGGCGCAGGTGGTTGCGGGGGACGTGGCTGCCGACGGTGACCAGCATGATCGTAGCGTTGCCGCTGGCCGCTTTTCTGATCGTCTTCGCGGCGCTCTCGCGTCCCACCGACTGGCTGTTTCTGGCAGCGGCAGCTGTGGTCGCGCCATTCCTGTTCGACCGCTTGTCGTGGTGGCCGGGGCGACACCTCAGACATGACGCCGGCGCGGGTGGGCGGGGGATCTCAATCGCGGACATCCTCACTGCACGGTTTGCAGGCTGGGTCCTGCTGACGCTGACTGCCGCCGCGTACGTCTACTTCAACTACATGAGGATCGGCGGTCCACCCTACATCTATCCCGATTCCCTCCAGCTTACGGTGGAGGCCTTCACGGCGCGCGTCCACTCGGCGTGCCCGGTGGTCGATGACGGACTTCGTGCGGCGGCCGCAGTGGAGGGAACCTCGTGGTACGTCGTGACCCGAGCCGCGATTGCCCCGTGGATGCCCGACGGTATCCGGCTGGTCGTGTGGATCGGCTTCTTCCTGAACGCCGCGTTAGCGATTGCCGGGTTCGTCCGCGGGCTTGAGGGCTGCCTGCTGGCGGCACGGCGAATCGACGTGCGGAGTCGTGAGTCGTCGTCCAAAATCGAAAGGGAGTGACAGATGTCGAACAAGCACGAGAATGACGGCGATGTGGGGCGAGAGACCATGGGGGCGGTGGGGCGGCCGACGTGGGCCGTGCGGGCGATGCTCGCACTCATTCCGTTGGCCGTATTGGTGGGGACGGGCCATCAGATGCTGCAGTTGCGAGCGGAGGAGCGGTGGTGGGAATTCGCCGAGGAGCTCGGCCGGGCCCCGCTGCCGGAAACGCGCCATACCATCGACGCAGGAGTTGAAGGCGCCTTCGCACCCGTATACACGGCGATTCCGTCGCTCCTGGACTGGCATTACTCGTTCCGGGGACAGTACACGGAACTCGGCCTGATCCTGCTTGGAAGATTGGAGCGAGAGGTCGAATCGCGGCTGTTCGGGGCACTGGAGGAAGACATCAGCCTCGTTGCTGACGATGTCGGCCGCGTGATGCAGGAGGAAGTACTTGCCGAAATCGAGCGCTGGTTCGGTCGTGAAACCATAGTGCTCCCACTAAGGATGGGCGGGGGACCTGGAGGCGCGATGGAAACGCTCTTCGAGGACGCCAAGCGTCATTTCACCGTGTCCATAGGTCCCACGGCTGTGGGGGCCTCGATGGCCGGTCTGGGCACCTCGATCGGTGTGAAGACTCTGGCAACCGGAGTGGCCGAAAGGCTGGCAGGGGGAGCGTTGCTGAGGGCGGCAGGGCCCGCCATCGGCCGTGCGGCGGGGTTCCTGGTGGCTGTCGTCGCAGGGGTCGGTATCGATATCGCACTTCGGAAGCTGGACGAGTTGCGCAATCGGGAGGAACTAGAACAGGCGTTGATCGGACTAGTGGACGAAGAAAAGGAGAGAGTTCGGTCAGCACTGTCGGGTGCCGTAGACGAAGCCAAGGCGACGGCGCTGGGTGAGTTTGTTCCCTTTCAGTTGCGGTAGCCGGGGGAAGGGGCGGGCAGCGCGTTACCTGGTGAACGGCGATATGACAACAAAAGTTTACATTGTGTAAACTCTGGTTGTCTTTTGGTGGTGGTGCCACATCCACCCCGGTCAATCGAAGTGATTGTCCCGGGCCCGCTGGATCTCGTCGCACGGTTGTTCGTCGGCGATCAAGTACAGCCGATCTTTCGCTCGGGTCATGGCCACATACAGGCGGTCGAGGTTCAGTAATCGCTCCTCGAGATCTTCTTGCTCCATAGGCGAAGTCGGCTTGTACTCGGAGACCAGGATCGACAGCTGCCCCGGGTCATGCGTGTCGATCGGGAATCGGGATTGGCCCAGTCGAGGAATGAAGACGGCCCGGAACTCCATGCCCTTGGCTCGATCGAAGGTGCCCACGCGGATACCATCTCCAAGCGGACCATCACGCAAGTCCTTCAGGTTTGCGCCCGGGATGTTCCTGCGCCCCAAGGCCTCGATCAGACTGTCTGCGTCCTTGCTCCTCAGGACGAGGGCGCCAATCTCGGTGTACTTGAAGCCATCGTTCTCGATGAGATGGTCAATTCGTTCCAGAATCTCTGCGGATTCCTTACGGTTGGTAACGATCAGGACAGGACGATCGCCTTCGCCGCCCTCAAAGCTGACAGGGTCAACCGTTCCGTCATCGTTGGCGTCCTTGCTGACGATCACTTCTCCACGGACTGCTCGAGCCGCCCCGTAAATCCTTCTTGTGTTGCGGAAATTGACGTCGAGGGTATCGGAATTGCTACGGTTGAAACTGAGATTGGCCCGGCCTAGAACAAAGCCACCGGGATAGATGCGCTGGGCCGCATCGTCCAGCATCAGAAAGCAGTCCGTTCTGAGATTCTGTCTCGGCTTCACCGAAACGAGCGCTCGAACGAGTTGGATTCCCACGAGAGTCATGTCTTGGGCTTCGTCCACAATCGCGGCGCGATATGCAGGCTTGGATCGCTCCCGCGCTCGGTTACGCGCTTCAAGCAAGCGATCGGCGAAGTCAACGGTTCCTCGCTTCGCCATCTCCCGGTCCCAAGCCTCGCGCAAGCGCCAGGATATCTCCCTGTCCGACTTGTTGAACCCTCTCTTGCGGCCCTTTCTCTCGAATCTGCTGGTATCGAGGTACAGCTCTCTCCCCGCATCCCGCCCCTTGATAACGCGCCGGACCTCTTCCCGCAGGTAGTCGCGATCCAGACTCGTCATCCTGTGGCTCGGCACGGTGCTCCGGTAGGCCACTTCGAATGCCTGGTCGATGGCATCGGTGTCCAGATTGCGTCGATCGAATTGGTAGGCAAGCCTGTCGACGTTTACGAATTGGACGTTTTTCGGTGGTGCTGGAAAGCGTCGGAACAGCGCCTTCATGTGATTGGAGAGAGACCGGCTGAAGGTCGTAACCAGGATTCTCTCCTCCGGGTAGCGATACCCGAGCACGTAGGCGCGATGAAGTGCCACAACGGTCTTGCCCGTACCGGCCGCACCTCTGATTCTCCCCAATCCCGCCTCATAGTGGCGTTTCACCAACCTCCGCTGCTGCTCTGGCAGATACAGCGTCCACTCCTCGAAGTCGATTGGAGGTACCGCCGAATCCCGTTTGCCTACGTTCTCCGGGCGAGTCCATACTACCCCGTACTCGTCGAGATCCGTGTAATGGCCGTGCCGACGGGCCCAGGCATACATGGGGTCGTGGTGTCCCATGTTCAGAAGTCCGACGCGGCCCGGGTGCGTGCCGTTCGGCTCCACTGCGAGGATGACTCGAAGCTCTTGTGATCCCCGGATGGACCAATGGTTCCGTTTCCGACCCGATCCGAGCGGCTCGAAATTGAGGCCGGGATGCAGCGGGTTGACGAGGAACTTCTCGACTGCGTTGACGCAGCGTCGACTGTCCTCCGGCCGGAAACCCCAATCCAGAGGGTTGAGGGCCTTTCGCTGGTACTCCTTGCCGTACAGGACTTGCATCACACCTCCGCTCATCGAGGCTTGTCCGCCCTCCACTTTGGCTCTGTTCTAGTCCTGTAGTGTAGCTGTGCCGGCACTCTGGACAAGGAGGCGTCCTAGCCGGATAGGGCAAGAGGGCGATGTGGCTGTCTTCAACCGTTTTGCGTCACCAACTCGTCGCGAGGTAGATTGGACCTAGGAACGGAGTATCCGAGCGCGGACTCTTGGATCGATCCCATCAGACAAAGCGACGATAGCCCATGACCGAACAACTCACCCGGACGATCGAAGATCTCGCCACAGGCATTGCCGCCGGAAGCTTCCGAAGTGAAGCGGAGATCAGTCAGGGTGTTGTGAAGCGTGTCTTGCACCAGCTGGGTTGGCCAGTGTTCGACATGCAGGTGGTGGCGCCGGAATTCAAGATCGGTACCAGAAAGGTGGACTACGCGCTCTGCCAACCGCCGGGGAAGGCGGCGATTCTCGTAGAGGTCAAGGATCTGGGCAAAGCGGATGGGAAGGGCAAAAAGCAGCTGTTCGAATACTGCTTTCACCAAGGTGTGCCGATTGCTGTTCTCACCGATGGTCGCACTTGGAGCTTCTTTTTTCCGGCTGGCCAGGGGAGCTACGAGGAGAGGCTGTTTGCGCGCATCGACCTGCTCGACGATAACCATCGAGAGGCCGCAACAACGCTCGTCAGGTATCTTGACTTGGAAGACGTCAAGTCACAGGCGGCGAGGAAGCGAGCGGAGCGGGACTACGAGGAAGCACGGTTCCAGAAACAAGCTGCCTCGATGTACACATCTGTGTGGAGGAAACTCCTGTCGGGACCGGAACCCCTACTGCTAGAGTTGTTTGCGGAAGAAGTGGAGAATGCAACGGGGGTCAAACCAGATTCCGAACTTGCTGCTGCGTTCATCCGAGGCCAGGTCATCGGCGCGGGCTTAGCGCCGAAGGCCGCACACGTGAAGCCGACTGGAAAGCAGCCCAAGCCACCACCGTCGCAACCCTCGTCGACTAAGGTGGCAGGTCAGGCCTCATTCACATTCCGGGGACAGACCAAGACATTCGACTCCGGCGCAAAGTTGCTCGGTGCCGTATTCGGTACGTTTGCGTCGATGGATCCAGACTTCTGCAGGAAGTACTCTAAACGGCATTCAGGTAGAGTGCGGAAGTACGTGGCCAAGAGCAAGCAAGAGCTGTACCCGGGAAACCCGAACCTTCAGAGCTTCGCACTGCCTTTACCAAACGGCTGGTGGGTTGCTACACACACAAGCAACACCGCGAAGTTGAAACGGATCAAGGAAGCCTGCAAACTGGTCGGTTTGGTGTTTGGGCGCGAAGTGCTCGTTGAGATTCCAGTCGGGACTCGGGGAAAGAAGACCGGATAGCCCGCTGACATGAGACTGGGAGATGATGGGGCCGCTTCCTACCACCGGAACCAGAACCGTCGCCAAAGCTGCTCCTGCCTTTCGCGGAACACATCCTTTTGGTCGCCGGTCAGGTCTACGGGCTGAATCCAGAAACGGCAGCCCATGGAGCCGAAGGCCTGGGTTCTGGAGACGCCCAGAGCATAGAATGGCTGCGTGAGGCGCAGGAAATCCTCAGGCGCATACACACGCCCGTCTTCGATCGCTGCCGCGTACCTCGCAGCCTCGGGATCATCAGAAATCCTGTAACTGGGCGCGATTCCGTACAGGCGCATACCACTGTCGGTGAGCTCGATGCGGAAGATGTGTTCGGGATTGCTCTCGTTGTCCATCCAGCAGGGCGGGGGGTCGACACCAATGCCCTTGAGAATGTCCTCGATTTGACGTTCCCGGAACTCGGCCCGTCCAACGGCGTCGTCCCGTTCACGTTGAGCGTCCCACACCCGGCTTAGCAATGTGTCTTCCCGGAAGCGGCTCTCGTTGAGATCGGTGCGAAGCGAGTCGAGGAGGGAATCGCGATCCGCGAGCATCTGCTCCCTGGCCTCCTGAAGTTGGTGATCCAGATTTCCGATCACACTTCGCGCGGTGGCCAGTGAGTCACGTAAACCAGCCGCTTGCGCCGCGCGCTCCATGATCTCCTCGGCCTCTTCCGGGGTCAGTCCGTCCGCGCTGACCAGATCGTTGTGCAGCTGCTCGACGACCTGCTCCGCATCGGCCAGGCGTTTTGCGAGCGAGTCCTGCAAAGCCCTCATCTCAAGCAGACGCTGCTCGCTCTCGGACGCCGCCGCCTGTAGGGAATCGCGTTCGCCAGCGAGGTGTGTTGCTCGGTTGACGACCTCTTCAGGCACCCCATTCCTGGCCAGCAATGAGTCTGCTTCCGCCGCGCGCAACGCCGCCATGTCGCGTTCCCGCTCGGCATCCTCCGTCCGGGCCTGGAGTACCTCTACGGTATCGCGGAGCTGCCGAGCGTATTCGTACCAGGCGTCTGCGTTGCTCCAGGAGCTGGATTGCGAATTGAGCATTTCCTGGGTGATACGCAGATCGACTCGGGCCGTATCGCGTGCCGCCTCGGCGGTATCGCGCTGGTGTTGCTCGGCACGGAGCAGGACGGCACAAGCAAGCAGCAGGATAAAGACCACCACGCTGAACGTCTCGGCCAGGGTAAGCCCGAGCGTCAGTCCCTTACGGTAATGCTTCTGCTCGGCGGGAAGCATGCGCGCAGGGCCCGGTCAGGAGTGGCGCCGGAAGTCGGTCAGCCGTTTCAAACCCCACCCCATTCTCCCCATGAAGCCCCGGCGTGGCTCTACCGCTTCCTCCGGTGGTTCTGGCGGCGTGTCGACCCATTCGGCCTCCCTCAGTTCGGCGGACAACCGCTGGGCCTGCTGCCTGGCGTCCTCAAGAGTATTGGAGATTTCACCGGACTGTCTCCCGACCGCGACCAGATCGGCGTGCAGGCCCCGCGCCCGCTCGCGGACCGGCGCAACGCTCGCAGTCAACTCCGGCCCCGCCTTGCGAAGGTGCTCGTTGATGTGGTGAACCGTGCTGGGGACGGAATTGAGCCCGGCCCTGGCCGCCGTGAGGGACGACTTCAACATGGCAAACTCGGCGCTCATCGAGGAGGCACGCTCGCCGATCCCACGAATCCCTCTGGTCCCTTCGTGCAGCTGATCCACAGATTCTTTCCAAATTGGCAGTACCTCGTCACTGCCCACGGCATCAGCAATGGCCCCGAGGGCTCGCGTCGCCCGCTCTGCACTTCCCCTTACACCGGAAAGGCTATCGCCGAGCGCTGCGACCGCATCGTCGGTCCTCTCCACCGCTTGCAAGGTTGCGTCAACCCGTTTCGCAGCGGGTCCTGCAACCCTGCCAATCCGGCCGAGGCCGTCCTCAGTCTCGGCGAGCCGTGCCCGCACTCCACCGAACCGCTGACCCAAGCCTTCCGCCTGACCCTGTAGCGCAGTAAGTGACCGCGCGGTCGCACCGCAGGCCGAGTCCAGATGCCCGATGTCGTCGGTAAGTGACTGCGCCGCGTCGGCGATGTGACTCGCGTATGCGTCCAGAGTCTCGCAGGTTTCGGCCGTCCTCTTTGTGCTTTCTGCAATGGTTTCCGACATCGCTCCCATGCCGATGGACGAGTCCCGGAACTTGCCCGCCATGATATCGAGGTCGTCGCGCGCCCGATCGAGGCTCTCCTTCATCTGCGACACCGCTTCTTCGAGCTGGGACCTTGTGGTGTCCACGATGTCCCCCGGTGACTCCTGGGACATCGTGAACCAGACGCGTCCCGCGAGCCCGACGATGGTCGTGAGCAGCGCGATCCCGAAGTTCCGGATGGACCCGGAGGTGCCACTCGCATCGCCGCCGGACGTCCCCCAGTCGAAGGTGATCAACGCGGCGACCAGAGCCGCGAAGGTGAAAAGGAGGCCCAGGTAGTAGATCGAATCGCCCTTGGTGTCGCCGGGGACAGCGGGATCGTCCACAAACAGCTCGATCGCGACGCCATAGAGGATCATGCAAACAGCGACAACCGAGGCGAGCAACCACGGCCCAAGCCCCAGAAGATTCCCAAGCAGGATAATCCCGCAGCCGAGGGCAAAGACGATAAGCCAGGCATCGCGGTGCCACTTGCGCGCGTCTTCGGATTCCAGGGCGGACCGCCACCCTGTCTGGTCACTCCTCATCCTTCCACCATGATCCACTTGGGCCGGGCGAGCGGCGACGCGCCCTGGTCCAGAAAGTAGTCCTCCCAGAAGCCCCGCAACGGCCCGCCCTGGACACGGCCGGCTTCGCCTCGCCGCGCGAGCAAGAACACCGATACCTCGACGCCAGTCAGGTCCACTCGGAGGGTCCCGTAATCCGGGCTTCGTGAGAGCGGGCCAAAGTCCACGGGATTACGGTAGAAGGAAAGGTTCGTTGAGTTCTGCATCATGTCGGACACGACCAAGAGCTGCCGCGGGATGTCGGCGTCGCGGGGTTGGAACGCACTTACCGCGGCGACTTGTATGCCTTCGACGATCGGCGAGATCAGGTCGCCCTCCTCATCGAAGAGGGCGGTAAGCGTTTGTTCGAGGGGCGCCAGGAATCCTTCCTCATACCGCCTCCGGGCGCGCTGCGGATTGCCCGTAACCGCAGAAACCTCGTCTGGATGCTCAGGCTTGCAGACCCGGAATACCGAGCGCGTGTTGCCCCTGCCTGCCTGACCCACCGTGTAGACCCGGATCTCGGTCATGTTCGGCGCATTGTTTTCGATAGCTTCCATCAGACGGGGTGCTCCCGAGCCTCTCTGCACGTTGGTCAAGGAATCGGAGGGGTCCACAAGGATCGCGATCTGCGCCGCATAGTCCCCGTCTTCGGGGCAGTTGGCGGCGTCGAAGGTGCGCTGGGGGCGCTGGCCCCGAACGAACAGAACAACGAGGATCAACGCAGCCGCCGTCCCGATGATGGCCCCGAGAATATTCTTGCGCTTTCCCTCTCGCCGCCGCGCCCCCTGCCGCCGTCGCTTCTTCGCCTGCCTGCGCCCGTGCCGTCTCATGTCGGTACGGCCTTATCATGTGGATCGAGCTTTGTCAGTTCAATCACAAGCTCCCGGCACTCATCGTGACAGTCCCGCAGCTTCTGCTCGCGACGCTCCAGGACCAGATGCATCTGCCGACTGCGTTCCTCCGCCTCGCCTTCCCGCATCAGGCCCGACCTGTCAGGTGGCTCCGGCAGATCCCAATCAGCCTCCCACGAGTTCTGCCAGATCTGTGGCTCGGGCGTGGACCGTGCCTCCCTGTTTGCCGTCCGGTAGATGTCGAGCGCGCCCCGACAGCTCTTTTCGAGGTCGCGCGCAAACCCACAGAGGTCGGTGTGACGTCCATGCAGCTTGTTGTAGTCGTTTAGCGCGAGCTGCCGTGCTTCGACGGGGTCGCGAAAATCAACTCGCAGCTTGCGTGCGGCGTCATCATGGAGCTGGTCAAGGTGGCCCAACAGTTCGCTGCGATGATCAAGGAGTCGTTCCTCGGTTTGTCGCCGTTGCCTCTCGCGCTTTCCATAGCCGGGGTAGGGATCGTCGGTCTTGAACCAGTCCATCGCGGCAGCCGCACACATGGCGAGTCCGATCAGGAGCAACATCCAGGAATAGAACCCGGTCAGTCCGAAAGGGCTTGCCCGGAAGAGACAGTACGCCTCCTGGTCCGCGTCGCTTTCCTCGGGCCCGTGCCAGCAGGTCTCGGGGGCGGACTCCGCCGGCTGAGCTTGCGCGACAACGGTCGTGGCGGGAGGCACGGGATAGTCCGGCGGCAGTGCTTCGCGATAGTGAGCTACGAACAGATTCCAGAACACCGCCACCACGGTGGCCGCAGTCAGTCCCACCAATCCGCCGACCCTTCGGCGGGGGTCGCGGTGGTAGATCTGGCGCACCAACGCGGCGAGCAGCCAACCGAGTACGCCCACATTGACGACGGCGATCAGTACCGCGTACGTGGTGCCGGCCAGGATTCCGCCCTCGACATTGGTGCCGAAGAAGAGACCGTTAACCAGCGCCTCGATGAGCACCAGGGCAATCAGAATCCCCCAGTGCCAGCCGCGACTCTCGGGGAAGTCCGCATCGGCTGTCTGCCTTTCGTCACGCTTGAAACGGTTGAGCTCGCCGATCGCCTGCTGCGCCTCTCGCGTCAACCGTGCCAGGTCGGGGCGGTCTTCGGCGACCGCGTCTCGCATCTCCTTGCAGGTGTTTGCTACCAGAGGGTCGGCCCCGCGGTCGGCCGGGGGAGGCCGCAAACGTTCCTCGAGGGCGGAGCGGTGATGGTTGTAGTCGTTGCGCCGATTCGCGTACAGATCGTCGCAGTGGCCTGCCACTTCCATTTCCACATTGTCAAGCGTCGGCTGGGTGGTGTGGGGCTGACCGTCCTGTCCGCGCTCCCGACCGCGCTCCTTGAGTCTGAATCGCTCAACCAGAGACAGGGCGGTCGGTACTGGGTTCATGGATGTCCTCGGGGAATTGGTTGCCAATGCGAACGGCTATGGAGTCTACAAGGGAAACACGGTTGCCGCGACACGTCCTGGTTGTGCCGCAAAGCCATCTGCTGGACGCTGGGCGGCTCGACGAGTCGTATCTCTTCCACTTCGACAACCACTTCAGCGCGAAGCCGGTGTCTCCGGCAAGGAGCGCTTTGCTTCGGAGAGTAGACTCTTCCATCCCTTGTCCAGCGCGTTCTGAAACAGTTGATCTCGCTCCGTGGCGAGCTTCACCAGGGACAGCATCCGCTTCATAAGGGTCTGGAACTGGGCGAGGTTGATGGCCATTGGGTTCCAGCCGTACAGCGCTGTCTTCAGGATGTTCGCGGATGCTAGCAGTCCGTGGGTGAGGACCAGCATCTGTTCTCGCTTCAATCTCTCCGGGATACCGGGCTCGCCGGACTCCGGCCTGTCCGCGCAGGCGCGCACGCTGTGGTATGCCGTGAGAATTACCTCGGCGATCGCGGGCGAGATCTTTGTGGTCAGGAAGTGGCGGAGGTCGTAGCCATTGGCGTACATGTACCGCACGACATCGCGGACTGCCACCGGGTCACCCCCTTCCTTCAGGGTGATTCCGGGCTTTGCGTCGACGAGCTGGAATAGCGCCATGAAGGGTGGTGGGAGGCCCTGCGCGGTGAAGACGTCCGAGAATCCGTGGACGACCACCCTGACGAGCGCTTCGAGGGGGTTACCTGCGCCTTCGAGCCCGGGATTGTCGATGACGCGCCACGTGCCCGACTTGTCGATGAATGTGCAGGTTCCGGACAGGATGTCACCTACCCCGGAACACGAGGCCGAGGAGAGGATCGTGGCCGAGCGAGGCGAGGCGGTGGACGTTCGGCGTGAGGCCGAGCTTTGGGCTGACGACATCGTAGGGCACCTTGCCCCATTTTTCCGCGGCGGTGGTCAGACCGGCGATCCATTGTTGGAACGTGTTGCGCTCGATTGCATCACCGTCCGACATCGGAGCCAGCTTCTTCGACTGCTCCTTCATCCATGCCGTAAGTGGGCTTTCGCGCTGGGGCTTTCCCTTGAAGCTCCCCCCGGGTGTGGCGACGAGCAGGTAGTCCGTGAGCGCGCCGACGATCACCGCCAGAGCGACGACCTGGTAGTCCCACCGATCCCACGGTGCCGGGCCGAAGTCCGCGTGGAAACGGCGCCGGATCTCGGCCGCGCGCTCGGGGGGCAGAAGTTGCGCGAGGGGATCAGGGGCCACCTCGATCCCGTGATCGGCGATGTATCGCTCGACGTTGCGCGTGTATTCATCCCAGTTCTTGCCCAGGTCTGGTGGTGCGACAAAGGTGGGCGGGTCGGGCGACGGTCGGTGGACGGCTGTCGTTTCGTGAGGGAAAGGCCGGTGATCCTCCGGTGCGCCGTGATCGATTCGCTCCGGGGTGGCGGGACGTGGCTGGTAGGGCGGGCGTGTCAGGCCAGCCTGGGCGTAAATCCGCGCGACCTCCTCGTCCAGACGCGACAATTCGTTCCGCTGTCGGGCGGACTCTGATTCCAGCGTGGTGAGGTGAGCCTCCAGCGATTGCAGCGCGCGCTTCAGGGCGTCCAGCTGGAACCGCTGAACGAGGGCAGCTTGCTCAGCTTGCTTCTGTATGGTCTCGTTCATCGTTCCGCGTGACCGGCCGCTTCCTGCAAGTCGCGCTCGAGCCCGCTCGCTTGCTCACCAAGCTTGGCGAGTGCGCCAGCCGACCGGGACAACAAGGTCACCTCCCACAACAGCCTCTCGACGGCTTCACGATTCCTGTCCGTCTCTTGGGACAGAACGGCGATGCGCTTGCCAAAGTGCGACATGTCCTCGCCGAGGTTGATGATCGCTCCCTGATGGATACGCAGGACCTCCTGCAGCATCAGTTCTCGTAGCGACACCCGGTCCCGCTCGGACCCACCCAGAACCCATCGCACGCCCTTGTACGCGGTTCCGCCGACGATGATGGCCACGCCGATGCCGCTGACCATGGCGGACAGACCGAGTACGCCACCCAGTCCAAGGGCCGCGAGTCCCGAGGTGATGCCGGCGGCGCTGAGGCCGGTAACGCTGCCGGCCAGGTAGATGGCGCCCATCGGCACGCCGACGGCCGTCGCTCGCGCCGCCAAGTCCTTCGCTATGGCCGCAATCTGCGAGTCCGACAATTCGCCGTCCAGGATCTCTTCGTCCTGCGCGCAAGCTTCCTCGATGAACTGGACCATTTCGTCATCCAAGTCGAGCATTTCGGCCAGCTGGCGGATCCCGGACTGCTCTCGGACAGGGCCATCGGTGGTGGCCCGCTGCACCCGAATGGCATCCTTCATCAGTGCGCATTTCAAGGCCAGTTGCGCGTCGGTTCCTGCTGCCGCGCCGTTTTCCAACATGTGATCGAGCTGCCTCTGGGGGATCAGGCCATGCGGGTTCTCAAGGTATTCGCGAACAGCCTTGCGGATGGCGGCATTGCACCGCCGCTGCGTCATCAGCAACTGGATCTCGCACATCTCTCTTTCGTCGATTTGTTCGTCGTCGGTGTGCACGAGCCAGACCAGCACGCTCAGGTAGCGCTCCATGAGCTCATCCGGGAGTCCTTCGATGATGACCTGTTCGGGCGGCGCCTCCGTCCCGGTCTCGTCCTTGCCTGTCATCCGACGGACGACGCGGGGGATTCTCCGGGCGGCTTTGGTGACCGAGCCAACCCCGGATCGAACGGTACGGACCCCACGTTTCCCGATCTCCGCCGCTGAATCCATGATCTCCCCGATTGTAGAGTCCTGGTTGTCAACGTCATCGGCGGGTGGCTCGCGGTAGAAGTCGATCCGGCAGCGCAACGGGCCCTCGAGGGCCACCTTGTGAGGCAGGCCGGGGTGGATCGTGACGAGGTCTGGTGCCGAGATCAGCTGCTCCTCGCCGGTGTCGAGGTTCACGAAATGGAGGCTGCCTTCGAGGACGTTCAGGACCGCCCAGTGGCCGGGTGCAAGGGTGTGCTCGGCCTGGAGGGCCTCTGGTAGGGTGTCCTGTGTGAAGACGGGGGATTCCCTGCTTGGCACGAGTCCGTCGGGTATGTGGTCGGTCATGAAGTGGGGGGTCGGGTAAATGTGTTTGGTGGGGGCCGGTGGGAGGTGGGATGCCTGGGCCTGTCGGGTCCTAACCGTTTGCCCGTCGTCCTCGCTGGCTGGGGTCATCGTATACGTCTAGTTTATCACAAGTGTACCGGACCTTAGTTCATCGAATACCACCGGTTCAGTAAGTTCACGTTATCGGCTGGGCGATTGCGACCGCCACCAATGACAGACATCGTAGACAGCGACAAGCGAAGCGAGATGATGTCGCGCATCCGGAGCCGCGACACCAAACCCGAACTGATCGTACGGCGAATTGCCCACAAACTTGGATTTCGCTTCCGAATACACCGACGGGACCTCCCCGGGTGTCCCGACATCGTGTTCCCGAAGTACCGGGCCGTCATCATGGTCCACGGATGCTTCTGGCACCGACACCCAAGTTGCCGGTACGCCACGATCCCGAAGACTCGGAAGCAGTTTTGGGAAAACAAGTTCGAGGATAATGTTGTCCGAGACAGGCGCAGCCAATCGGCGCTGTCCCAGCTCGGTTGGCGGGTGTTGGTTATCTGGGAGTGCGAGACGAAAGATCACGAGGTGGTCGCGGCGCGCATCATCGCCCACCTCCGGCAGACAGAGCGCCCGGGGCACGTTGGAACACGGTGACGATTCGCCTTCGCAGTTCCAAAGCAACGGGGCAAATGCTAGGTTGACCTCCCCGCACCTCACCCCTAAGCGTAGCGAGTCGCTCATTCTTGACCCAGCAAGACACGTGGGGAGCCCCCCACAGCAAGGGTGGACTAGCCATGAATAGCGCAGTCCCCGTGATCGACCTGTTTTCGGGCCCAGGAGGACTCGCGGAGGGGTTCGCTGGATGTCGTGACCCCGAGGGTCAACCCCGGTTCCGCATCGAACTTTCTGTGGAGATGGAGAGATCGGCTCACCGGACGCTCCGCCTGCGCGCGTTTCTGCGCAAATTCCCCCCGTCGGAACTCCCGCCCGAATACCACGACTTCCTGAATCGTGGGGCGAGAGATGAGCCGGACTGGAAGACGCTTTATCCCGAGGAGTGGAACGATGCGCGTCACGAGACCAAGTGCTTGCAGCTGGGTACCCCTGAGGCGACCACCTTTGTAGAAAAGCGGATTCGACGGATTCGAGGAAAGTACGGGAGCCGGACCGTGCTTCTTGGCGGACCGCCGTGTCAGTCCTATTCGTTGGTCGGGCGAGCCCGGAACGCTGGCAACGCCGCGTATGATCCCAACAAGGACGAGCGCCAATCGCTCTATCGAGTCTATGTGAGAGTGCTGCGACAACTGCGGCCAGCGATTGCCATCTTGGAGAATGTGAAGGGGATGCTATCCGCCCGCCACCTGGGCCATTCAGTTTTCGACCGGGTCATGGCAAGTCTGCGGGACGCGAGTGGCGTGGACAGCTATCGACTATATGCATTGGCTTCGCGACGTGAAGGTGGTTTCTGGAAGCAGGGCCACGATCCGAAGGACTTCCTTGTTCGTGCCGAAGAGTACGGAGTGCCACAGGCACGGCATCGAGTGTTCGTGGTCTGCTTACGGCGGGAAATTGCGGACCACCTTCCGGCGGATGTCTTGCTAAAGCTAGAGAGAAGCGACGCGACCGTGCCGGTAAAGGATGTGATTGGAGGAATGCCCCTGCTCAGGAGTCGTCTGAGCCGCGGAGACAGTGAAGTGGCATGGCGTTCCGCCGTGACAGCGGCCTGCGAACTGATCCAGCGCATCCCGCGGCCGGAAATGACGCGAGCCCAGCGGTCGTTCTTTGAAGAAGCCCTTGAGAGCGCACGGCAGACGACGCGGAATCCTGCGCTGCCGTATCGTGACGCTGTTGGCAGTACTTCGTTGTCCTGTCCGAGCGATCTTCGTGATTGGATTCTCGACGAGAAGCTCGACCGACTTCCAAACAACGAGACCAGAGGGCATATGCCACAGGACTTGGCGCGTTATTTGTTTGCGGCGGCTTTCGGCGTTGCTAAGGGACGATCGCCGAAGTCCCCCGACTTCCCGAGAGAACTCGCGCCAAATCACGCGAACTGGGGGACGGGCAAATTTGGTGACCGTTTCCGGGTGCAGCTGAGCGGCTTACCCTGTAGGACCGTCACAAGTCATATTTCGAAGGACGGGCACTATTTCATTCATCCCGATCCCGGCCAGTGCCGTAGCCTCACGGTGCGAGAGGCTGCGCGCCTTCAGACCTTTCCGGACAATTATTTCTTCTTCGGCGGCCGGACGCAGCAGTATGTCCAGGTCGGGAATGCTGTGCCGCCCTATCTCGCCCGGCAGATTGCTGAACGGGCTTGGAGTGTGCTCTCTGCGTGGGGCAGGTCAATCGGATGGGGTACGAGATCGGTTGGGAGCATCGCCCACCAAGCGCCAGGGAGACCCGCGCTAGCGGTGGCACAAGAGGCGGTGGGCAGGTCATGACGGAGAACGCTCGGCAGCACGAACTCGAGCTACCACCACGCGCTTCGGCGTTGGTGGAGAGCCTCCGCGACATGGGATACTCCCTGCGCACTGCGCTCGCCGATGTAGTCGATAACTCAATCACGGCGGGTGCTCGAAATGTCCAGCTTTTTGCCGACACCCATGAAGAGTTTCCGGCGATCGGCATCTTGGATGATGGCGTCGGCATGAGCAAGGAGGAGCTGGTTGAAGCGATGCGCCCCGGTACCAGAAGTCCGCTCGAAGCCCGGGAAGAGAGTGACCTTGGACGTTTCGGACTCGGTCTAAAGACGGCATCGTTCTCGCAGTGCAGGCGACTGACCGTGATCACTCGCAAGGGCCGCAGAGATTCCTGCGCCGTATGGGACTTGGACACGGTAGCTGCGAGAGACCGATGGGTGGTGGAGATGCCGGACAGCATCAGCGGTGGCCGGTGGACGGAAAACCTCGCCAACAACGGGACCCTAGTGGTTTGGGAGAAACTCGACCGCCTAGTCGGTGCCAATGCCCGCGGAAACAGGAGCGATCTCGTGCGGCAGCTGGACGACGCAGCGTCACATCTCGAATTCGTCTTCCACCGCTTCCTGTCTGGTCGCGAAGGTGGACGAGTGAAGATCTCGCTTAACGGCCGTCGACTGATGCCATTTGACCCGTTCCACTCGACGCATCTGGCGACACAGCATCACCAAGTGGAAGAAATAGGCCTTGGCGGAGGGCGTATCCGGGTTTGGCCGGTGACACTACCCCACCACGACAAGGTAAAGCAGCATGAATGGAAACGGTATGCGGGGCCCGAGGGTTACGTGAGCAATCAGGGATTCTACCTCTACCGGAATCGTCGCCTGATCGTGCACGGCACTTGGTTCCGACTAGCGCGTAAGCAGGAACTGACGAAACTTGCCCGGGTGGGCATCGATATTCCCAACACGATGGACGCCGACTGGAAGATTGATGTGAGGAAGGCGTCCGCCCAGCCGCCGCCGCCCGTGCGCAAGCGACTGAAGAAGATCGTGGACCGCATGGTCGAAGCGTCTCGTAGGACCTACCAGGCTCGGGGCACCCGGCAGGCGACAGGGGACAGAGTGCCGGTTTGGACGAGGATTCAGAACAAGAAACGCATCTCTTATGACATCTGCCAAGAGCATCCGGCTCTTCAGGCCTTCCGCGAACAACTTCAGACGGATAGTGCTCGCGATTTCGACCGGATCCTCCGGCTCGTCGCCTCCGCGCTACCCGTCCAGGCGCTTCACCATGACGTCAGCGCCAGTCCTGAGGCCGTAAACCCGGGCGCTATGGCGCGAAAAGACCTGCTGGCGATTGTTCAGGCAATATGGAAGGTTCTTCGGCGGCGGGGGCTTTCGCCCAGCGATATCAGAGCTCGAATGCAGTTGGCGGAGCCGTTTCGTACTCAGTGGTCGGAGACAGCCAAAGCGATCGACAAGATCCAAGATCGAGAGAATCTATGACCCGGCCCAACACAATGAAGATTCTGGCGCATACACTACTCGCGCATGATGCCCAGCCGCCAACGCAGGCAAGGATTCGCCAGGTAGTGGCCGAGATTCACCCAATTTACCCCGATGTGACAGACAACCAAGCCGAGGAGATCGCCCTCGAGCTTGAGACACTCTACGACATCACGATTAGGCCGGCGAGTGCACTGCATGCTCCATTCCAGCCGTGGCTAAATGCTCAGCGAGCCAAGATCGTCCCTTACTACTGGGATCGCTACCGCAAGCTGCTTGCCCACAAGGGGCTCCCTCGTCAAGTGATCGCCGAGATAGACAACGACACGGACCGAATAGTCGGATATCTGGAGAATCCGCAGAAAGCCGGGGAGTGGGACCGACGAGGAATGGTTATGGGGCATGTCCAGTCTGGGAAGACCGGCAATTATATTGGCGTCGCCACTAAGGCTGCCGACGCCGGTTATCGGGTGATCATCATCATCGCAGGAGTGCAGAACAGGCTGCGCGACCAGACACAACGCCGAGTAGATGAAGGTTTCATTGGCTTCGACACCGCGGTGGGGATTCAGAGTGCGGGGCGGGAGCCGGTTGGTGTCGGGCGCTACGACATCCGGCGTAAGCCGATCACATTCACGACCGCAATTAAGGACTTCAACAAAGCTATCGCCGAAAGCCTCAATATTCGACTGCAAGACCTCAGGGAGCCTGTCGTCTTCGTAATCAAGAAGAATACGAATACCCTACAGAATCTGATCGACTGGCTGACGACGCACAATGCTAGGCTAGGCACGGATACGATCCAAGAGCCAATGCTATTGATCGACGACGAGGCGGACAACGCGTCGATCAACATCCATCATCGTTTGGACGAGATATCCACGATCAACCGACAAGTCCGCCGACTCGTGAATCTGTTTGAACGGAGCTGCTACGTCGGGTACACAGCTACCCCGTTCGCCAATATCTTTATCGATCCTGATGACGAAAGCAGTATGGTGGGGCATGACCTGTTCCCTCGGGATTTCATTGTGTGCCTCAACCCGCCATCGAATTACTTCGGAGCGAACCGGGTGTTCAGGGAGGACGCAGCCACGATTCTTCGTAGCATAGACGACTACGGAGATCTGCTACCTATGTCGCATCGGATAGATCATCGTGTTTCGGCGCTCCCGGATAGTCTCCATGAAGCGGTTCGCGTGTTTCTGGTAGCCCGATCAGTCAGACTGGCACGAGGGCAGACGTCCACACATAGCTCAATGCTCGTAAATGTGTCACGTTTTGTGGCGGTGCAGCGACAGGTTCGAAACGAGATCCATGCGTTGGTAGATCAGGTATCGGCGAGTGTTCGTGTCAATGGGTCGAAGCCTCTCGTCCAAGCGCTTCGTGATCCCGAAATGCGTGCGTTGCACCGAGTATTCCAAGAACACTATGAGCAGACATGCGGACACGACTGGACTGAAGTGCAGGCCCATCTTTATGACAGCGTCAGCGCCATCCAGGTCGTAGAGATCAATAGTGGATCCTCCGCCTCGCTAAACTACTCCGACTATTCGGACACCGGTCTGAACGTGATTGCGGTTGGGGGCATGTCTCTCTCTCGCGGCTTGACCCTCGAGGGCTTGACAGTCAGCTATTTTCTGCGCCGATCACTGATGTATGACACCCTGTTCCAGATGGGCCGCTGGTTCGGCTATCGCGAGGGCTATGACGATTTGTGTCGGGTGTGGATGCCGGAAGAAGCGCAAGGTTGGTATGAGCACATCGCGGAGTCGATCGAAGAGCTCCGCGACGAGCTGGTTCACATGCAGAGCGTGAATGCTACGCCGCGTGAGTTTGGTCTCAAGGTGCGCGGGCATCCTGATGCGCTGATGGTGACGGCACGCAACAAGATGGGTTCCAGCGAGCCGCACAAGGTGATGATTGGTCTCGCGAATAGATTTGTCGAGACAGCGATCCTGCATCGTGACCGCGAGACGATCGACGCGAACCTAGGCGTGGTTGGGCGGTTGGCCGAGCGTATGCGATCTGAGGGTCTCGGACCGGAACAGGGCGAGCGCTTGAAGGGGAGTCGGTTGGTGCGAGGCGTGCCTTTGGCGGTAGTAGACGGTTTTCTTGCTGCGTTCCAAAACCATCCAGGCTCGCCAGCGACTGCGAGCGATCCGGTGCGAAGGTACATTGAGAGTCGGGCGCACGATCTACGGAAGTGGGACGTTTTGTTTGCGGGGGTAAAACACGAGAACGCGAACTCACTTACCTGTGACATCCTTGGGTTTCGGCTTGTCTGTCAACGGCGCGTCCCCGGGGCTAGCAGTGATGACTCAATGCTTATGGTGACTAACAAGCAACGGGTTGCGAGCCGCGGAGTCGAAAAGGTAGGCCTGAATGACGCGGTCATAGCGAGGGTGGAGAAGGAATACAGGGATTCCAATGCTGGTGCCAAGAACTACCCAGACCTCATATACCGGAAGGAGAGATCGAAGCCGCTGCTCATCGTTCACCTACTGGGGATCGGAGAAAAGGGTGTGGACTTGAGCAATGAGATACCTGTGGCGGCATGGAGTCTCAGCGTTCCTAAGACGGAGGGCTCGGAAGCAAGGGTCGAATACGTCGTGAACAAGACCTGGGTCCTAGAACAGTTCGGTGACGACGATATGGACGACGACGATGAGGAGTGATTTTCCTTGGGGAGACATCAAGGGCCCAAGGGAGTCAAGCTCCCTGAGCGCTCGAAGGATTCCGAAAGTTGGGTCTGCGGGTTGGGGGCTATACTGGGCGGTGGACACTCACCGCCACTGCCTGTTAGTGCTCCAGCATGACTCCGGTGGTCGCCCATCTCATCGCTTGCCTGCTCTCAGAGGGTTGCAGGTAGAAACCCAACCTGCCGACGACGGGGTCAGGAAACTCGTCATTGTTCGTCTCACGGATGGCGAACATCGAGACATATTCTACCGACTCTGCCTCGACATCATAGATTCCACGCGGTTGGCCGAATCCGCAGAGGAAGCGGTCGATCGGTTGGTGGTGCGGACGTGGCGTTGGCACAGGCTACTTAGGGGTGGACGCGATGGCAGGCTGAGCAATGAAGAGCAGAAGGGATTGATCGGCGAGCTTCTTGTTTTGGAGAAGCATCTTCTTCCCGTGATGGGCGCTGCGGGTGCCGTGCGGAGTTGGGTGGGGCCGCTTGGAGCGCCGAAGGACTTCCGGATCGGGCTCGTTGGCGTGGAGGCCAAGGCTCGCACTCCCCTGGCGCCCACGCTTTCGATCTCCTCCGCTGAGCAACTTGACTCGACCGACGAGGCGCGCCTCTTCCTCCATTTGACCGAAGTAGCGGAAGCGCTAGAGGATTCGGCGTCGGCCGTCACACTTGTGGACGTGGTGGGCGAGACTCGCGACAAGATCGCTGAGCAGGATCTGTCTGCGCTGGGAGACTTTGAAGAGCGCCTGTTGGCCACAGGATTCGACTGGGCCGACGACTACTCGAATCCCCGGTGGCTGATCGGGAAGGAATCCTTGTTTGAGGTCGTGGAGGGGTTCCCGCGGATCACGCCCAGGATCGTCCCGGTGGGCGTGGAGGACGTGCGGTATATGGTAGTGCTATCGCAGTGCGAGGACTATCGGGCGAATGGGAGTGACCTTGTCGCCGCCATATCCGGAGAGAACGATGGAAATTGAAGAATTCGCGCGGGACCTCGTGCAGGACGTGCTGGCGGAAGCGGATGCCGATGGCCAGTTCCGCGAGGATGTCTTCTTCGAGAAGGCATGCGAATGCTTGATGGAAGCAGGCGAACTGGATACCGCCGACCGAGTCCCCTACCGATCCCCGACTAGGGGGATTCGAGTTGACGGCTATGGAGGTGATCCCCGAGAAGCGTCTGGGACGTTGAGCTTAATCGTCCTCGATTTTGACGCCAATCCGACTGGACGGCTCATCGGTAGCGAGATGGACCGGATCTTGCGTCGGCTGTCGAAGTTCGTTCGTCTGGCCCTTGACCGGAAATGGCGCGACGCATTGGAAGAAACCAGCCCAGCGTTCGGACTTGCTGATTTGATTGCCCACTGTTGGCCGACGATCAGCAAGGTTCGGTTGCTGTTGATCAGCAATCGGGAGTTGAGCGAACGTGTCGACGGCCGACCCGCCGGAGTCCTGGAAGAGAAACCGGTAACCTACAGTGTTTGGGACCTTCGTCGGTTGTTTCGGGCGACGGCCAGTTCCGAGCCAGAAGCTATCGAGGTTGATCTGGTGAACGATTTTGGCGGTCCTCTGCCGGTCTTGCCAGCGCGGCAGTTCGAAGGGGATCACGAGTCGTATCTTGCGGTTGTTCCAGGGCAGGTGCTGTCGGAAATCTACGACCGCTGGGGCGCCCGTCTCCTTGAACAGAACGTTCGAGTGTTCTTGCAGGCCCGGAGTAAGGTGAACCGGGGGATCAGGGATACACTCGTACGAGAGCCGGACATGTTCTTCGCCTACAACAACGGCATTACCGCCACTGCCGAGGATGTCGACATTAGCAATGATCGCGGCAGCCTTATGCTGTGCGCGCTCAGGAATTTCCAGATCGTCAATGGGGGGCAGACCACGGCGTCGGTTCACGCCGCGATGCGTAAGAAGGTCGATATCTCCCAGACGTTCATCCAGATGAAGCTCTCCGTGGTGAACGTAGATCGGGCCGTGAAAGTTGTCCCAAAGATCTCCGAGTACGCGAACAGTCAGAACCGTGTCGCTGCGTCGGATTTCTTCTCGAATCATCCGTTCCATGTCCGGGTCGAAGGATTCTCACGCCGTATTTATGCACCTTCGCCGGACGGCACCTTCAGTCAGAGCAAGTGGTTCTACGAGCGGGCGCGGGGCCAGTTCGCGGACGCCCGTGCTCATCTGACTACCGCGCAGCGAAGAAGGTTCGACATTGAGTTTCCACGTCGTCAGCGGTTCACCAAGACCGACCTCGCGAAGTTCCTGAATGTGTGGGAAGGACGACCGCACGAGGTGAGCTTGGGTGCGCAGAAGAACTTCGCGGCCTTCGCCCGCCGCATCGGGCAGGCTTGGAAGAAACAATCCGACAATTTCGGCGAAGCTTGGTATCGCGAGGCCATTGCGAAGGCGATCGTATTCAGGGCAACCGAACGGATCGTGTCGGCTCAGCCGTGGTATCAAGGAGGCTTCCGCGCGAACATCGTCGCGTATACTATCGCTAGAATCGGCCACCACGTGAAAAACACCAAACGTGCCGTCGATTTCGAGGCCATTTGGCGTCGGCAGGCACTCGGACCGATGCTGCGAGAGACCATCGCGGTCGTGGCTAAGGGTGTCCACGATGTGCTGATCGATCCACCCGAAGGGATGCGGAACGTCACCGAGTGGGCTAAGAAGCAGGCTTGTTGGAATCGCGCCACTAGGATCAACATCACGTGGCCGAGGGCATTAGTTGAGGAACTCATGTCGGTCGAAGAGAAGCGGGATGCGACCCGCATTGCCCGACGTGAACAGCGTCAGCTCAATGGCATCGAAGCTCAGATGGCGGTGGTAAACGCAGGCGGTCCGTTTTGGGCCGACACTCTCGCCTGGGGGCAAGAGCAAGGGCTGGTCTCGCCGATGGAGATCGGAGTCCTAAGGGTGGCAGCGGGCATTCCCGCCCGGATACCCACGGAAAAGCAATCGTCCAAAGCAGTGGCGGTACTGGCAAAACTGCAGTCAAGAGGATATCAGCAGGAATTGCCACCGTCCCAACGGTGACCGTCAACCGAGGCCCCAAATTGAAAGGTGGCACAAGGGTGCGAAGGGTGCGATCCGGTTGCCAGAATCGGCAGTCAGAAGCCCAAGCCGGACTGATTTGCCTCAAGAGCGTAGACCAGCGGACCTAGTAGTGTCGTGTAAAGATGGCATGTTGTAAACTAGACATTACAACTAAGCGAGAATCGGCCTCTCGGCCACAAGGGCGGCGGTGGTTGCCATTCACTGCCTATGCACCCTCGCGATCAACGCCACCACCTCTCCTCGCCGGTCACAATAGCAATGCCCCCGGCGTTTGATCGCTGACGCGCCACAAGGCCAGACTTGGCGGCCACCGGTCATGACCGAGTCTTTCCGGACGCTCACCACCTTGTCCCCGCCGCCACCCCACCGGCAACCTGGACCCCGAATCCGCCCCCACCCACAGGAGCCCCCCATGCCCACCTCCCCATTCTCCGAACGCACCGAACGCACCGTCATCGCCGTCATCGTCCTGGACCTGCTCCTCCAGACCGCCGAAACCACGGAGGCCATGACCAACGCGGCCACGCTCTTCTTCTGGGCCGGTGTGGCCATCTGGCTGCTCTACACGGTCGAGTGGTTCGTTCGCATCCGGCGGGCGGAGGACTGGAAGAAGTACGCGTTCAGCTTCATCGGGATCGTGGACTTCCTGGCCGTTCTGCCGCTGTGGGCGTTCACGGGATTCGATCTGAAGGCCCTTCGTGCCTTTCGCCTGTTTCGCCTCTTCGTCTCGACGGCGAAGCTTGCCACGCGCACCAACGCCGTGATCAAGCTCGCACGCGCGTTCCGGCTCGCCATGGACGAGGCCGGTGCGCTGTTCGCGGGCACGTGCATCGTCGTGATCACGGCCGGGTTCGGCATGTACCACCTCGAGCACGGAGTGCAGCCGGACGTCTTCGGCTCGGTGTACGATGGCCTGTGGTGGGCGGTGGTCACCCTGACGACGGTGGGGTACGGCGACATCCAGCCCGTGACGGCCGGCGGGAGGATCCTGGCCACGGTCGCGATGTTCGCCGGGATCGGGGTGATTGGATCGGCGTGCGGGATCATGGCTGATGCGCTGCGGGAGGCGGGGGAGGGGGAGGTGTAGGGGGGAACGGAACTGTACTTGTTTCCACGGCCAGCGTGCTCCATTCTTCCCGCCCGTCAGCCGGAGGTGGTGCCGGATGGCGGACTGGCGTCGCATCGGGCCGAAAGGGGGACCGAGAGATGATGGTAGGACCGAGAGTGACTGTGGGTCAGGCTCTAAAGCAGGCGAAGGAGCCTGTGGGGTGCTTTGTCGCGCTACTCCTTGGAACGGTCATCTTGTATCTGACCTGTTTTCCGCGAGGCTAGTGCCACGTGTCGCACCTTGACCCGATCGCGAAGGAGTGCTTTCTGGAGGAGGCGTGGCAAAAGTCCCCAAAGGCCGGGATGGGGACCGTCATGATGACCAACTACCTAATCATGCATGCCGCAATGTTCTTGACCGCTCCCATCGACTACTGGGATTGGGGAATAGGGATCGCGACGGGAGTCAGCTTTGCATTCATAACGGTCTATCTGGATTATCCGATTAAGTTGAACACCCTGGTCTCCTTGATTATTGCAGCCTTTACATCCCGACCATACGTCTCCCGAAACATGAAGGCTTATCACCGGCGCGACACGGACGTCGTCATCCGCGTATGCAAATTTGCGGTCCATGAGTTCCGTGACCAGATCGCATCGGAACGTGAGCGCGCGCTTGACGATGATTCCGATTGGAGCAGGAAGCGGGGAGACGTTGCCGGCGCGGCCGATGGCGCGAGGGAAGCCGCAGACTACTGGACCGAGAGAACGCGGCAGGAGCCCGGCAGCCGGAAGGTCAAGGAGCGGTTGGATGCCGCGACAGCACTCTGCGAAAAGCTGGAATCGGCGCTTGCTGCGCTCGACCAGCGTGCCCAGACCATCCGCACTGCCTTCGATCAGTGCCACGACAAGGTGGACGCGATGGAGCGCCGCGTCGGGGACGTGGACAAGATCCGGCAACTCGGCACTTTTTCGGATTCTGAAGGGGGTGGGCAGGCCTTGGCCGCAGCCAGCGTGAAGGAGATCGCCGAAGAGCTTTTTGAGGAGGCACAGAGCGTGGGCGCCGCGCTGGAGCGCCTTTCGAAGCTTGAAGTTGCGACGGCTCCGAGACCTTCGGGGGACAATGTCGAGCAACTGGCCGAAGAGACTGTTGTGGAGTCCGAGCGGGTCAGCAAGGCCATCGCGGACCTTGACCTGGCTCCGCAAGTCGAGCAGGCAATCGACATTGGGCCGGGCCAACCGGACCAGGCTCCCGAGCGCCAACCCGCGCCGGTCGAAGTAGCAGAGCCGGCACCGCCGCCCGTACCGGAGCCCCCCACCCCGATCCGTCCGGTCCGTCCGCGCCCGACCTTGTTCGAGCCACTTGAGCGGCCCAGGCCGCCGGCGCGCCCCACGACACCGGCAACCCCTGCCAGAATGAGCGATGCAGAAGAGGAGAGGCAAATGAAGGACCTGGTCGCAAGGTTGCGGCGGATGGCAGAGGTTCAGGAGCGCAAGGCCCACGATCTGAGGTTTCGGGACGACGGCAATTCCGAGGCCTACGACCGCGAGGACCTGGCCGAGAAGAAGACCGAGCTAGCCGACGAGATCGAGATGTTCTTCGCGGTCAACGAGCGGATGAAGGACTGGAGGGCGCAGAACCCCTGACGCCTGCACGGCTGATACCTTCCTCAAATGACCCAACACCACCAACTCGACAAATCCCGCCGCGACGTCCTCGACCTCTCCCTCCGCAACCCCCTCCTCAACTTCCGCCCCTCGAAGCGCCGCGGCCTCGAGGTCGTCGACGAACTCTCCCGCGAGATCTTCCGCATCCTCGTCGGCAGCGAACGGGTCATGTACTTCCTCACCGCGCCGAAAGAAGAGACCGCGGAAGGCCAGACGGCTCCGGAAGGCCACACGGCGCCCGAACCCCCCGACGACGCCCCCTCCAACATCCCCGCCGAACTCCTCGCCCTCCTCTCCCAACCCGTCTCCGACCCCACCGGCACCGCCGCGCGCCACACCGACAACAAGCTCCAGACCGCGCTCACCCTCGGCGCCCTCAACCTGCGCCTGCGCGAGTCCTTCCGGCAGGCGCGGCTGTCGATCGAGGAGCAGGGGGTCAACATCCTCTACCTCGCGCTGGGGATGCTCCGCTGGCATGAGTCCGACAGCAGCGACACCGAGCGGCGCGCGCCGCTGGTCCTCATTCCCGTCAAGCTCACCCAGTCCGGCGTGCGCGAGAACTTCAAGCTCTCGTGGACGAAGGACGAGATCGAGCCGAACCTGTCGCTCGAGGCGAAGCTGAAGCAGGACTTCAACGTCCGCCTCCCCGAGATGCCGCCGGAGGACGACCTCGATGTCGACGACTACCTGGCCCGGGTGGAACGGGCGGTGGCGAAGCAGCCCCGCTGGTCGGTCGCGCGCGACGAGGTCCACCTGAACTTCTTCTCGTTCAGCAAGCTGCTCATCTACAAGGACCTGGACCCCGCGAGCTGGCCCGAAGAGAACCGGCCGGCCGACCATCCGCTCGTGCAGCAGCTCTTCGGCGGCGACGGTTTCGCGCGCGAGCCCTCCGAGTTCGGCGAGGACGACTACGCAGGCGGCGACCTGGGCGAGGCCGGACTGCACCCGGTGCTCGACGCCGACAGCTCGCAGACCCTGGCCGTGCTCGACGCCATGAACGGGCGCAACCTGGTCATCCAGGGGCCGCCGGGGACGGGCAAGTCGCAGACCATCACCAACCTGATCGGCGAGGCGCTCGCCCGCGGCAAGTCGGTCCTCTTCGTCGCCGAGAAGATGGCCGCGCTCGAGGTCGTGAAGCGCCGTCTCGACACCGTGCACCTGGGCGACGCGTGCCTCGAACTGCACAGCCACAAGACCAACAAGCGCGCGGTCCTCGACGAGCTGAGCCGCACCCTGGCGCTCGGTCGTCCCACGGCAACGGGCGGCACCGAGGACCGCGTGCTCCTCGAGACGAACCGCAAGCGCCTGAACGACTACTCGCGCGCGGTCAACACGCCGGTCGCCGAGAGCAAACTCACCCCGCACGATCTGGTCGGCCGCCTGGCCGGGCTGGACGCCGACGGGCTGGCCATCGAGGGCAAGGGGCTCCCGATCCGGGGCTCGGTGTCGTGGAGCGCCGAGGACTTCACCCGCCGCCGCGCGCTGGTCCGCGAGATCCAGGAGCTGGTCACGTCGATCGGCATCCCGCGCAGCCATCTGTGGTGGGCGTGCGGCCGCCTGCACTTCGTCCCCACCGACGCGCACACGGTCCGCCAGCTCGTCGCCGATGCGTCCGCTGCCGTCCGCCGTCTCCAGCGCGCGTCGGACGCGCTCGGCACCGTGCTTCGCCGCGACGCGGTTCTCCGGGCCGGTTCGTCCCCGTCCAGCTGGGGGTTTGAGGGGCTGAAGAGCGACGATCTGATGCGGGCGAACCGCACCGCGCGCAGGGCGGCCGAGGCCCCGGCGCTGCTGGGGGCGGATCACCGTCATCGCGGTTGGTCGACCGAGGGCGAGCGCATCACCCGGGTCGCCATCGCCGCCCGCCGCTACGCCGAGATCCGGGCCGGGCACGACCGCGTCCTCATGCCCGAGGCGTGGGACCAGGACGTGCTCGACGCGCGCCAGGCGTTGCGTGCCTACGGCGCGAAGTGGTGGCGCTTCCTCTCGCGGCCGTTCCGGGACGCGAGCCGTCGGGTGCAGGGGCTCTGCCGCGGGGAGGCGCCCGACACTGTCCCCAAACAGATCCAACTCGTCGACGCGATCCTGGAAGCGGGACGGCTGCGCCGCTCCATCGCCGAATCGAACGACCTCGTGGCGCGGCTCTTCCCCGGGCTCACGCTGGGCGATCGCGTGGACGCGCACCGGAGCTTTGCCGACGCCGCGGAGTGGCTCGTGCGCCTGCACGCAGGCGAGTCCGGCGGGCTGATCGACCCCGACATCCATGCGCTGCTCGACGATCCGCCCCGCCGCTCCGACCTGGAGGCTGCCGCCGACGCCTGCGAGCGCGGGATGGAGGCGCTCGTCGACGCCCTGGGTGCGCTGGCCGCCGCCATGGAGCTGCGGGCCGATCGGGTCGAGCCCGGCGAGGCGCTGGAGGAGCGGACGTACGGCGACCTGGACGCGTGGCTGCGGGACGCCCACGACGAGGTCGCCTCGGCCCACGCAGTCGTGCGCTTCAACCAGCTCGAGCGGAAGGCCGCCGAGGCAGGGATTGCGGAGGTGGCCGAGGCCGCGGCGTCGCGGCAGGACGCTGCCCGGCAACTGACGGCGCTCTTCGAGCACGCCTGCTACGGCGCCTGGCTGGACCTTGCCTTTCGGGAACGGCCCACGCTCGCCGAGTTCGACGGGGCCACGCACGCGGGCATCGTGGAGCGGTTCCGCGAGCTGGACATGGCGCAGTTCCACCACAACCGGGCGCTGATCGCCGAGCGGCACTGGGAGCGGCTTCCGCGTCACCACGGGGGCGGGCAGCTGGGCGTGCTGAGGCGCGAATTCCAGAAGAAGACGCGTCACCTGCCGGTGCGGGTGCTCATGAAGAAGGCGGGGCGCGCGATCCAGACCATCAAGCCGGTCTTCATGATGAGCCCGCTGTCGATCGCGAAGTACATCCCGCCGGGTTCGGTCGACTTCGACCTGGTGGTGTTCGACGAGGCGAGCCAGGTGCGTCCGGTCGAGGCGCTGGGGGCGATCATCCGGGGCAGGCAGGCGGTGGTCGTGGGCGACAGCAAGCAGCTCCCGCCGACGAGCTTCTTCGATCGCATGGCCGACGACGGCGAGGACGAGGGGAGCCAGACCGCCGACCTGGAGAGCATTCTGGGCATGTTCTGCGCCCAGGGGGCACCGGAACGGATGCTCAAGTGGCACTACCGCAGCCGTCACGAGTCGCTGATCACCGTCTCGAACCACGAGTTCTACGACAACCGCCTGGTGGTCTTCCCGAGCCCCGACGCCGGCAAGCAGGACACGGGCCTCGTCTTCCGCCACGACCCGCAGGCCCATTACCAGCGCCGCGGGATCAACACCGCCGAGGCGAAGACGGTGGCGCAGGCGGTGATGGAACACGCCCGCGCGACTCCCGCCCTGACCCTCGGCGTGGCGGCGTTCAGCAACGTGCAGGCGCGGCGCATCGAGGACGAGGTCGACATCCTGCGGCGGCGCGATCCGTCGCATGAGGAGTTCTTCACCGGCCACCCCGAGGAGCCCTTCTTCGTGAAGAACCTGGAGAACGTCCAGGGCGACGAGCGCGACGTGATCCTGATCAGCATCGGCTACGGCAAGATCGACGGCGCCTACCTGCCGATGAACTTCGGCCCGCTCAATCGCGAGGGGGGCGAGCGGCGCCTGAACGTGCTGATCACGCGGGCGCGGCGGCGCTGCGTGGTCTATTGCAACTTCGTCGGCGCGGACCTGGACCTGCGGCGGTCCAAGGCGCGGGGAGTCGACGCGCTCAAGACGTTCCTGGAGTACGCCGAGACGGGGAACATCGACATCCCGCGCGTCACGGGGCGCGAGGCCGACTCCCCGTTCGAGGAGGCGGTCGCGGGCAGGTTGCGGGCGCTGGACTTCGACGTCGACCACCAGGTGGGATCGGCCGGATTCTTCATCGATCTGGCGGTGCGGGACTCTTCACGGCCGGGACGGTACGTCCTGGGCATCGAGTGCGACGGCGCCACCTATCACAGCGCGCGCTCGGCCCGGGACCGCGACCGGCTCCGGCAGCAGGTGCTGGAGGGACTGGGCTGGACGATCCACCGCATCTGGAGCACGGACTGGTTCCGCAATCCGGAGCTGGAGTTGGGCAAGGCCGAGGTGGCGATCCGGATGGCGCAGGTGGCGGCGCTGAAGCCGGCGGGCGACGCGGCGCCCGAGCCGGCGAAGCGGGTGGAGCCGTTGGAGCGGGCGCCCGAGCCGGAGGTTGAGGTTGCTGCGCCGACGATTTCCTACCGGACTGCCCGGCTCAAGCTCGGCGGCCTATGGGCCCCCCTGCACGAAACGGCTCCGGGAACGCTGGCGAAGTGGATCAGCCGGGTGGTCGAGGTCGAGAGCCCGGTTCACCTCGACGAGGTCATGCTGCGGGTCCGCACGGCTGCGGGTGTCGGCCGCACCGGCTCCCGGATCCGCAAGCAGATGCGGCTGGGTGCGCGCGTCGGGGCGAACCAGGGCCTGTACAGGATGGACGCGCGGGATTTCCTGTGGCGGCTCGATCACGAGACCGTGGAGGTCCGGCGCCGCGACGGCGAGCTTCCCGGCTCGCTCCGCAAGCCTGACATGATCGCGCCGGAGGAGATCGGTGTGGCCCTGATTCACGCCGTGCGTGTGAGCTATGGAATTGCGCCAACCGACGCGGTTCGTGAAGCGATCCGCCTGTTCGGGTTCAAGCAGGCCGGGCGAAAGATCGTCGAGCGTTTCACGCAGGTCCTGGACGGGGTTGTGGCGGACGGGGGAATTGTGCGCGATGGCACCCTTCTTCAGGTGCCGGATGCCGTGGGCTGACTGTCGGCGCTCCAATGTCACAAAAGGCGCAGATTCAGCTTGCCCGAGAACGGCCGTTTGGGCTCAACCCCGTCTTCAGCACACCACTCGAGGTATTCGTCCACCGACCGTTCGAATTCCTTCCGGAGTTCGTTGGCATCGGTTGCCTCGAACGTGGCGATCGGATAGGGTCCGCTATTCACGATCCGCCCGTGCAGGACATCGATGGAATCGTCGAACTCCACCTGAGCGACATATCCCCTGTACTCCATCATGGCTCGACTCCAGCGGCTTTCAGGAACAACGCGATAGCCTATCAGGAATGTGGTACTGAATCAAACCACAATGGCCAAAATGCCCCGGAGTGCCTTGTTGACATCTTGCACGCTGAACGCCTCCGGGTCGACACCCACCCAACCCCCGCGGCCATCTCACGTGTCTTACTGCTACCACCCCCACCACAACCCAGTCACCCCAAAGGCAGGGACCATGCGCACCGCCATTCTCGCTCTCACGCTGACCACGGCCCTCTCGGCCTGCGAAGCGGAATCACCGGCAGGCGACTCGACGCGCGAGACGCTTCCGAACGGGGCGGTGCTTGTGCGCTACGCCGACCTCCCCGCCCTGGACGCCGTCGGCCCCGACGTCACCGAAGCGGAGGTGGATCTGCAGTTCGGCAGCGTCGACGGGGCCGACCCCAATCTCATCTTTGCGGACATCCGGGGCATCCAGGCCGCCAGCGACGGCACCATCTACGTGCTGGACGCCCAGGCCACCGAGGTGCGGGCCTACGATCCCGGTGGCCGATACCTGCGGACGGTCGTGCGAGGGGGTGAAGGGCCGGGCGAGATCACCGCGGCAAACGGGATCGTCCTCGCGGGCGACACGCTGCTGTGGCTGAACGATCACGGCAAGTGGATGGTCATCGGGGTCGACCTGGACGGCAACGAGGTGCACCGCTTCGACATGCCCGTCAGGAGCTACGGGTACATCTGGTCCGGCGTTTTCGACGAGCGTGGCCGCTACTGGCGGTACCGCTCCGAACAGGAGGGCGGATTCACCTACCCGCCTCCGCCAGCACTCAGCTCCAGCACCTACCACAACTATTTCGTGTCCTACGACCTGTCGAGCGAGGCCATCGACTCGGTCTACCTCGGTGAGAGCAGCGGCCGGTCGTATACATACGAGGACCCGTACGGGATCTGGCAGTTCCTGCCGATTGAATTCGAGCCCTCCGACATGTTCTTGTTCAACCCGTCCGGCGGATTCTGGCGCGCGAACAGCACGTCATACGGCATTGTGCGAACCGGCGAGAATGGGGACACGCTGATCGTGATCGAGGCCGGCCTGCGCATGCAACCGGTCACGGACGAAGACCGTGCCGCCTACGTCGAGGAATGGGTCGAGTACTATCCCGAGGCGCGTCGCGATGTGGAAGCGGTCGCGGCTCTCATGGCCGACGTCAAGCCCGTTCTGGCGGGCATGTTCGTGGACGATGAAGGCACGCTCTGGGTCGAAAGGGTCGTGCCGGGCGGCGCCCCCGCCTTCTACGACCGGTTTTCCGCGGAGGGCGACTATCTGGGTTCGGTACGCCTCGCGTTCGAGGCGGCCAGGGGCAGAGTCTGGGTCCAGCACGGCAACATCTACGCCTGGGTCGTCGACGAACTGGATGTGCCGTATGTTGTGAGGGCGCCGGTTGGGTGATGCATGCGTGGATCCGGGTGACCCTGGAGGTGGACGATGAAGTACCGGGTAGCGCTTGAAGAGTCCGAAGAGGGATTCTCCGTCTGGGTTCCAGGCCTTCCGGGTTGTGCGTCCCAGGGCGCGACGGAGGAGGAAGCCCTGGCGAATATCGCGGATGCCGTGCGCGAGTACATGGAAGTGGCAGTCGAGAATGCCGCTGGCATGGAAACCCAATAGTAAAGCCGAGTTGTCAATATGTAATGCTGACATTACGTGTGGCGCGCAACGGGCCACTGAGGTTGCCATATAAACGCCCCCGCGCCGCGCGACCACCTCCACCATCTCACGCTCCCCGCTCCCACTCGGTGGACCCCCGGGCGACACTCCCTGCCTGCTTAGCCCAGGTCGCCCTCCACCTCCTCATCCAAACACGCCACGGAGTGCCCCCCAGAGTAGACGCAAGGGCGACCGATCTACGGCGCCAAGACTCCGCCGTCACCTCAAAACACCGAGTCCACCCGCAAGTGAATCCGCCACCCCGCCTTACCCGGACCACGCACCCCCGCGCCGCCCTGCACCGAAGACAGCCCCCTGGCCAGATCGATGCGCATGAACCCGTCAAAGAGCGATACGCCAACTCCGGCCGAGTAGAACGTCGCTCCGCCGCTGGACGCCCAGTCGCCGAACAGGGAGAGGCCCAGAAACCGGAGCGACCGCTGCAAGTCTGCCCGGGCCCTCCCAAAAGACCGCCCCGCCACCACGTCGTCCGAGTAGCCACGGAGATAGTCGCCGGTTCCGCCGAGGGACCACAGGTCATGATCCGCCGGGTCGCCCCATATGCGCCCGCCGCCGGCTTCCAGCCCGATCGACCAGCCCACCATGAGGGGGACGACCAACGCCCCGGTCACCGACGCCTTGACGATGGGGTTGGCGCCCAGCGATCCCCGGACAGCCAACTCGCCGCCGCCTCCGACTGAACGAGCCGAGAGGCCGCCCCACCACGGCGTCATGCGAACGGAAGCCCCTGTTCGAGCCGTTGCCTGACCTTGGCCGATTGTCCGGTTGCGTTCGGTGAACAGACGAAGTGAAGCCCAGTTGCGCTCGTCCCTCCCGGGAAGCAGTTGCAGGGCGACTCCGGTTGTCGCGTTGTACCGGGTCATATGAATTGTGACGGAGTCTCCGGTCACCCCTAGCGCGCGCCCGCTGCTTTGGAAGGGCAGAACGTTGGTGTACACGGAAGCCCGCAGTCTTCGTTGCGGGTGGTCGTGCTGCACCGCGACGCTGAAATCGGGATAGCGGTACGCTGTTCTGAACCGCGCGGCCGCGATTGCCTTGCCCCATCCCATGTCTCGCCACACTCGCGTTCCAGCCGACAGCCCCTCCCTCGCATTGTAGCGAAGAAGCCTCAAGGTCCAGATCGGCGGTTCGAAGAAACACCGGCACTTCCGAGGGTTGGCGGTGCCGTCGTCCGCGCCGGTCCCGATGCCGTCCAACATCGCTCCGATCTCCTCGATGGACTGATCGTCCAGGCCACCGATGCGTGCATCCCAAATCGGGGGAGGAAGCAAGTCGCTCTCGGCCAGGCGGTCCTTGTCCCTGGGCAGGATGGTGATGACCTGCCGAGGATCGGTCGATTCGGGTGCGCCGCTGACGCTGTCTGCCTCCTCGCGCCACTGCTCCAGCGCTTCCGCGGCTGTCGCCGGGGTGCCGTGGGCTGCGGCGGCACCCGTCCCGCGGATGTCTTCGATGTCGAACACCCACTCGTAGGAAATCGGTTCCACCACTCTCGGAACGTCTTCCGTGCCCACGTCGTCAACGGTTCCAACGTACCCCACCCATTTGACACGGCGAGGCAGCCAGTATCGCAACTCCCACAGTTCGTATTCCGCAACTACGGTCGTGATGTCCATCTCGGTCTGCGGAAGAAGATTGTTCAGGGCGCCGCTGAGGAGTCTGCCAAGCCGTCCCTGGGTCGACGACGTTGTCGTATCCCACGCCACCGATGCGTCGTCGAGTTCGACAGCCAGCCCCAGGCTCGGTCGTTCGGCGTGCCGCAACTGAAAGCCGAGCTCGGTATCGAGCCGTTTGGCAAGCCGGTACGCGACGCGGGCCAGCCCGAACGATTCGGCCTCGATCCACATCACGGCGGCAACGAGCTGTATGCTGCGGAATCGAGGAATCGCGGTGACGCTGACGGCATGCACCGCACGACCGCCGGGCAGCGTCACGACAATCGTGTCGCCGCTTCGGAACTGATAGAAACGTTCCGAGTCCGCCTCGAGCGGGCTTCGCACGGCCGCGGCCACCGAGTCCGCACCCAGGACGGCGAATCCGAAGATGAATGGGTCCTGTAGCGGGTCGGCGGCATGCCGGACGGCCAACTGCCCGAAGGTGTCACTCGAGCGCAAGCCCGCGAGCCGAAACCGGGTCCCCAGGACATGGGCGACTTCGGGTTCGTCCCGGGACCACCGTATGCGTGTCACCGACTCGCCATTCGCCAGCCGCCGACTGCGCTGGGAGACGGACATGCTGACCCCCAACCGTTCGCGAACCAGTGCGGTGTAGGAATCGATGGCCAGCCGGGCGGTGTCGCGGGCCGCTCTGACCCCGAGAATGAGATGGCGTGCGGTCTCGTCGAGGTAGGCGCTGGTTGCGGTGTCGGGAGGTTGGGCCCGGGCTTGGGCGGGGGTCGTTGCGGCGAACGGCAGGGAGATGGCCAGGAGTGAAACCCAAACGCCCCTCGCAGTGTCCAACTGATGAGACAGCTCTGCCGGTGTCCCGCAATCTGGAGTTTGCCGACCCATGAACGAACACTCCCGCGTTACCGCCCATTCACCCGCACGCGCTGCCCTCCTGTTGGGCCTCTTTCATCTGGCTGTTGGTTGCTCGGACAGCGCCGAGGACTTGTCAGCCGTTGACGTCCCGACCTTCCGGGGCACGGTCGATCTCGAGTTCGGAGAGGTCCAGCGCGTGGCGCGGGTGAGGTTCCAGCCGGATTCGTGACCGATGTCAATGCGCCACCCGGCCAACCCCCCCGCGGCGCAGCGGGCTCACGGCCCCTGAAGGTAGACTATCGCGATGACATCATGCTAATAGAATGTTTATCACATTTCACTGATATATAATAGAATAGGTGCATATGAGTAGGCTATTCGTTATATTAATGACGAATTGTGAATACAGATCGTCGCCGGCGACGCTTGGCGCGCTTGGCGATCGGCGCAGTCGACACGGATGGAGATTATGGCCGGAGCCGACAGGTTCGGGCGGGTCTTGGAGCAGCTGTACAAAGCGGCGCTGGGGGACGTCGCCTGGGCTTCCGCGGCTGGCATGATGAACGACTTGATCCGGACGACCGGCCAGAGCATTACGTACGTGGACGTAGGTCCCGG
>LXNI01000459.1_pt1 | contig 46547 bp, 42 predicted proteins | sample 809091 | NCBI WGS metagenome assembly LXNI01 (sample SAMN04870527, study PRJNA318959) | sponge metagenome | biome: 01000161; feature: marine sponge reef; material: water | host: Sarcotragus foetidus | place: Greece: Milos, Mediterranean Sea | collected 2013-05-29 | depth 5-7 m
CCTCAGAAATCAACACCTTCCACAACACGCGTAATACATATCAGGGGTACTCCATGGAACTCCTGACAATCGGAATCGGAGCGAGATCGTCTGTACCCCACGGCCACAGCGGCATATTGGCATATTCCGGAAGGTCCAGGCATTGTCAGGAAAGACGCACAACTATTGTTTCTCACCAAGGTCGCGGCCTGGACGATTTTCAGCGTCATCCGCCCGCTCCGGAGCGCCGCCGGCTCTCTTCGGTTCCGCCGAAGTGTCCGCGTTACTCCCCCCAGGCGTCGGCGAGGAAGCGCAGCCAGTTCTCGCCCATGACCTTACCGATGCGGGCTTGCGGCCAGCCGGCGCGCTCCATGGCGGCGGTGAGGTTGGGGAGCTGCCCGATGGTCTCGACGCCCTTGGGGTTCGGCATCGGGCTGAACTTGATGAGGGAGCGGGCGTCGCCCTTGTCGTTGGTGATCCAGTCGAAGAAATCCTGGCCGTAGCCCTGCGTGAAGTCGGTGCCGAAGGCGACGTTGTCCTCGCCCGCGACCGAGATCACGTGCTCCATCGCGTCCACGTAGTCCTGCACCGTCGCGTCGGCGCCGCGCGCGAGGAAGGCCGGGAACATGGTGACCCCGATCATGCCGCCCTGCTCGGCGATGAAGCGAAGCTCCCCGTCGCCCTTGTTGCGCGGATGCGGCTTCAGCGCGGAGGGACAGCAGTGGGTGTAGGCGACCGGCCTGCTCGATTCGCGGATCGTCTCCTCCGAGGTGCGGGAGCCCACGTGGCTCAGGTCGATCAGCATCCCCACCCGGTTCATCTCGGCCACCAGCTCGCGGCCCCAGTCGCTCAAGCCCGAGTCGCGGCTCTCGTAGCAGCCGGAGCCCGCCAGGTTCTGCGTGTTGTAGGTGAGCTGCGCGATGCCGACGCCCACGTCCTTGAAGAGCTGCACCGCGCCCAGCTTGTCCTCGAAGGCTGACGTGTTCTGGAAGCCGAGGATGATCGCCGTGCGCCCGTCCTCCTTGGCCTTGCGGATGTCGGCTGCGGTGCGCGCCTTGACGATGAGGTCGTCGTGCTCGCGGAACCAGCCGTTCCAGCGGGCGATGTTGTTCATGGTCTCGGCGAAGCCTTCCCACACGCAGCAGGTGCAGTTGGCGGCGGTGAGCCCGCCCTTGCGCATGTCCTGAAAGACCTCCGCCGACCAGTTGGAGACGATGAGCCCGTCGATAACGATCAGGTCCTCGTGCGGCTTGCTCATGGCTTCTCTCCCTCCCGCTACGCTTCGCCCGGCCGAAGCCCGTTGTCTGTACGGGCCGAGCGGCTAAGATAAGGTGATACTCTGCGCGCGCGAAGGAGAGATGCGATGCCCCTGCTTGATCTGCATCACGTGGCCATCAAGTCCAAGAACCTCGAAGAGACGGTTACGTTCTACTGTGACGTGCTCGGCATGGAGAAGGTCGAACGCCCGGACTTCCCGTTCCCCGGCGCCTGGCTCCAGATGGGCGAGACCATGTTCCACATCTATGGCGGCGACGCGGCCAAGACCCATAACGGGAACTACAGGTACAACCAGCGCACCTCGCCGGTGGACCATATCGCGCTCCGGGCGACGGGCTTCGACGAGATGAAGAAGACCTTCGTGAAGAACAAGTGCGAATGGCGCCAGATGAACATCCCGGACTTCAAGCTCTGGCAACTGTTCGTCCTCGACCCGAGCGGCGTGGTCATCGAGCTCAATTTCGAGACCGAAAAGGAGCCGAAGGGCAGCAAGGGCCCGAGCGGGCAGAAGAAGTACGAATTCGGGCGCTTCGCGGCCGCCGCCTGAGGCGGCTCCGCTCAGGAGCGCGGGACCCGAGCGACCCCGCGCGGCAGAGTATCGTGGCGGGGCAGGTCGTCCCCGATCGCCAGCCAGGGCATGCGCTCGCGCACGTAGACGTGACCCCCCGGCGCGAGTGACTCCGGATTGTCGAGCGTCCCGGCCATGATGTGGACCTCACCGGGGTAGACGGCCGCCTCGTAGGTAAGCGGCGTGCCGCAGACGTCGCAGAACTTTCGCACGACCTGCGGCGAGCTTTCGTAAGAGCGGGGCGTGCCCCCGACGAATTCGAACCCGCCGGTGCCGACGCCGACGAAGGTCGAGACCGGCGCCCCCGACGAGCGCCGGCATTCCTCGCAATGGCAGTGGGTCACCCAGAGCGGCCCGCCCCCGGCCCGGTAGCGCACGGCGCCGCAGCGGCAGCCGCCTTCCATTGCAGTCCCGTCGCTCATTCCCGAAGCGAGCACCAGATGGGCGTGTGGTCCGAAGCCTTCGGGCCCCCGCGGGGGCCCGTGTCGACCTCGCAGGCCTCCAGGCGATCCGCTGCCTCGGGCGAGAGCAGCAGGTGGTCGATGCGCAACCCCTCGCCCCTCTGCCAGCGGCCGCGCTGATAGTCCCAGAACGTGTAGGCGCGCCGGTGCGGGTGCAGCGTGCGGAACGCCTCCACGTAGCCGCTGTGGAGCAGCGCGCGGAAGCGGGCCCGGGATTCCGGTTGGCAGAGCGCGTCGTCGCGCCACGCCGGCGGGTCGTAGCAGTCGAGATCGGCCGGGATGACGTTGTAGTCGCCGCCGAGCACGAGCGCCTCCTCGTAACCGAGCAGGATCTCCGCGCGCGCCGCGAGCCGGTCCATCCACGCGAGCTTGTAGGGGAACTTCTCGGTCGTAACCGGATTGCCGTTCGGCAGGTAGATCGACGCGACGCGGACGCCGCCGGTCACGGCCTCGACGTAGCGCGCCTGCTCGTCGTCGTCGTCGCCGGGGAGGCCGATGAAGACATCCTCGAGCGGCCGTTTGCTGAGGATGGCGACGCCGTTGTAGGTCTTCTGCCCGTGGATCGCGAGGTTGTAGCCGCAGTCCTCGATCTCGAGGCGCGGAAAGGCCTCGTCCAGCGACTTGGTTTCCTGCAGCAGCACGACGTCGGGCGCGGCGCTGCCCAGCCAGTCCAGCAGCGCGGGCAGTCGGACCTTGATCGAGTTGACGTTCCAGGTCGCGATCTTGAGCACGGGCTCAGACGAGGGAGAAGGAGGTGCCACAGCCGCAGGCGGAGACCGCATTCGGGTTCCTCACCTGAAAGGCGGCGCCGATCAGATCCTCCACGTAGTCGATCTCCGAGCCCGCCATGTAGCCGGCCGAGACCCGGTCCACCAGCGCCACGACGCCCTCACGCTCGATGGCGATGTCGTCGGGCCCCTGTTCCGTCTCGAAGGCGAAACCATACTGGAAGCCTGAACAGCCGCCGCCGGAGACGGTGACCCGGAGCATGGTTCCCGAATCGGCTTCCTCGGCAATCAGCATGGCAATGCGCCGCGCCGCGCTGACGGAGAGCGTGATGTCCCCCTCCCCTGCGGCCAACGGCTCCGCTGTGTCGAATGAACGCGCCATGGCGTCGAACGGCCCTTCCTGCAACCTCTCCAGGGATTAGATAGTGCTGCCGAGCGGCTTGTCAATTCGCGGGGCGCGTTCGTCGCCAGCCGTGACCTCGGACACAGCTGCGTGTTAGGAGCCATGGGCAGCCAGACAAGGGACTTCATGGCCTATCTCCTTGCCATCCACGTCTTGAGCGCCGTCGTCTGGGTCGGCGGGATGTTCTTCGCCTTGCTCGTGCTGCGGCCGGCGGCGGGCGCGCTCGAGCCTGCCGTGCGGCTTCCGCTCTGGCGCCGGGTGTTCGCGCGTTTCTTCCCGGCCGTGGGCGTCGCCGTGCTGGCGCTGCTCGCGACCGGCCACGCGATGATCCTGGTCGAGCTCGGCGGCTTCGGCGCAATCGATCTTTCCATTCACCTGATGCAGGGCACCGGCGTGCTCATGGCGCTGATCTACCTGGTGCTCCTGCTCGGGCCCTACCGCGCGTTTCTCAAGGCGCTCGACGCCGGCGTCCTGCCGGCGGCCGGCCGCGCGATCGAGCGAATTCGCTGGCTCATCGCCGTCAACCTGGCCATTGGCGTCCTGACGATCGTGATCGCCACCACGGGCCGCTACTGGGACTGAGGGGCCTCGGCGACACCCGCAGCACTCGTTGCCTGCACGCGCGCCACAATTCTCGCTGCAAATTGAAAACATGGAATGCCATCCGCCTGTATTCTAGACGGCGTATCAACAATTGTTTTGGAAAATGTGACAAGATTCCGGGGTCAATAACAAGCCATCACCGCATTACGAACTGTTAATTTGACATCTCCATCTGACGCGACCTTTATGGGATAAAGGGAGGTTTCATGTTCCGATCTTACTTTCTTTCCCGTGAATGGGCGCTGTGGGCCTGGGGCGGCATGGCGATCATCATTGGCGGCACCTGGTATCAGGTGCAGATCGATGTGCAGATCAACGAGTGGTTCGGCGAATTCTACGACGGAGTCCAGAAGGCGCTGGGCGAGCCCGGCAGCATGACAATCGAAGAGTTCTATGCGCTGCTGCTGTCCTTCGGTCGCATTGCCGGCATCTACATCGTCGTCGCCGTGATGCTCAGCTTCTTCACCAAGCATTGGGTGTTCCGCTGGCGCCACGCCATGAACAACTTCTACATGGACCGCTGGACGCGCCTTCGTCACATCGAAGGCGCCAGCCAGCGCATTCAGGAGGACACCCGCCGCTTCGCCATCATCATGGAATCCCTGGGCAGCCGCCTGCTCGATTCCGCCATGACGCTGATCGCCTTCCTGCCGATTCTCTGGCAGCTCTCGAAGTCGGTCAAGGTGGTGCCGGTGATCGGCGAGCTGGACCACGCGCTGGTCTACGCCGCCATCATCTTCGCGCTGTTCGGCACGGCTGTGCTGGCAGTCGTGGGTATCAGGCTACCCGGACTGGAGTTCAACAACCAGGTGGTCGAGGCCGCTTACAGAAAGGAACTCGTGTACGGAGAGGACCACGAAGAACGCGCCGATCCGCCGACCGTGCGGGAGTTGTTTTTCAACGTCCGCCGAAATTATTTCAGGCTATTTTTCCACTACATGTATTTCGATGTTGCGAAGTGGTCGTATCTTCAGTTCGGCGTCCTTGTGCCCTATATCGCGCTGGCGCCGACCATCGTCGCCGGCGCTATCACCCTCGGTGTGATGCAGCAGATCGTCCGTGCTTTCGGACGTGTGGAGGGCTCGTTCCAATACCTCGTGCACAGCTGGACGGTCATCGTCGAGCTGATCTCGGTCTACAAGCGGCTGCGCGCGTTCGAGGCGGCGCTCTACGACCGCGGGCCTTATGCGGAACCGCCTCCATGCGGCCCGTCCAAACTCGGCCGGTAGCGTTCAGTCGAACACCGGAGTGCCGTGCGCGCCTGACTCCCGCATCGCCCAGTAGAGCTTGTCGAGCCGGTCGGTAACGGGACCGGGGCAGGGCTGTGGCAGCCGTCGGCCGGCAATCTCGCGCACCGCGAGCGCGCCGCCGGCAGTGCTGCACGTGAACACCTCGTCGGCCGCGTAGAGATCGAAGGCGGTCAGGTCGCACTCCACGAGCGGCAGGCCCGCGTCTCGCGTGAGCTCGATGAAGGTCTGGCGCGTGATGCCGCGCAGCACGTTGCGGCCCGGCGTGCGCACCACGCCGTCCTTGACCGCGAAGATGTTCGACGCCGGCCCCTCGCAGGCGTAGCCCGCCTGGTCGAGCCAGATCACGTCGTCGTACCCCGCTTCCAACGCCTCGAGCCGCGCCATCTGCGAGTGCAGCCGATCGAGGCACTTGTAGCGGGCATCGAGCGTATCGGGCGAGAACGCCCGCAGATGGGTGATGTGCAGGCGAATGCCTGAGCGCCGCGTTGCGTCGTCGGCGAGGAAGATATAGGGCGCGGCCCAGACGATGCGCGTGGGCTCGAAGTCGCGCGGGTCGGCGACGACGGCGTTGGGCGCGCCACGGGTCACGATGAAGCGGATGCTGGCGTCGCGCAGCCCGTTGCGTCGGCAGGTCTGGACGATCGCGGCGCGCCAGTTGTCGCGGGTCATCGCGGTTTCCAACCGCGTCGCACGCAGCGAATCGAAGAAGCGATCGATGTGCTGATCGAGCTTGAAGATCGAGCCGCGCCAGGCCGAGACCACGTCGAAAACGCCATCGCCGAGGAGAAACCCCTGGTCGAGCACGGAGATCTTGGCCTCGCCGAGCGGCACGAAGTCGCCGTTGAGGTAGACGATGGGCTCGTTGGGCGTCTCTGCCATTCCGCATGCTCCGCGAACGGCGAGGTGGGTCGGCGACGGGGCCGCTCGCGTTCGCCGCCGCCGGCCGAAGTCTGCCCGGCCCGGACGCGCTTCGCAAACGGAGAACATGCCGGAGCGCCGCTCATTCTATGCCGCAGCCAGCATGCCCCGTTGCAACGATCCCGCGTACCACCCAACTCAAGACGACCGGGATGCGCCGCGAACTTCGGTCCCCGGCGTATCGACCGCTAGGAGTAACGGGGGTTGCGTGCTGTCGAGGTTGTAGTCGAGCGTGCGCGAAACGCCTCCCATTCGAAGGAGAAACCGTACATGAAATATCTCTTGGGTTTTTCGGCAATCGCCGCGGCCGTCGGCCTGATGGTCAACGCGAGCATTGCCTCCGAGCACATGCCCTACGAGGTCACGGTCACGAACAACATGGAGGAAGAACTCCTCGCGCCGGTGCTGGTGGCGCCGGTGTCGGAAGATGGCAAGATCTTCGTCGACCGTTACGTCTCGAAGGAGGCCGAGCACCAGATTCTCACCGGAGACCCCGCGATGCTGGTGGAGGTCATCGGCGACGAAGCCTCGGTCGGGCACGGCATGGATGGCCCGCCCGGCGTGCTTCTGGCCCCGGGCAAGTCGATCACCTTCGCGGTGAAGAGCCACGCATCGGAGGTCCGCGTTCTGGCGATGGTGGCACCCACCATGTTCGAGGACCATTACGTGACGGCGGTGCTCCCGCTGAACGGCGAGTCCATGGCGGTCGATCTCGACCGCTTCGACATCGGCTACGATGAAGGTCGCAAGATCATCGAGCCCGTCGCAGAGGCGGTTGCGACCGTGCAGATCAACGCCTACTGACGCAGGCGAACGTTCCTCGGGCGCCGGCAGGCCGGGAAACCTGCCTGCCGGCGCCACTCGTTTGCGTCGTCGCGGACAATGGTGAACGGTGCGTCGACGGAACGGCGGGAGCAAAGCATGACGCGGGAGCACACCTACAGCGCGACGGTGACCTGGACCGGAAATCTCGGCACCGGCACGGCGGGATACAAGGCATACACGCGGGACCACGACATCGCCTGCCCCGGCAAGCCCGTGATCCAGGGCTCGGCCGACCCGGCCTATCGGGGCGACTCAGGCCGGCTCAATCCTGAGGACATGCTGGTGGCGGCGCTCTCCGCCTGTCACATGCTCTGGTACCTGCACCTCTGCTCCGCCGCCGGCGTCATCGTCACGGCGTACGAGGACGCGGCCGAGGGCGTCATGCTGACCCATCCACCCGAGGGCGCCGGCGAGTTCACCGGGGTGGTCCTCCGGCCCCGCGTGACGATCACGGCCGAGAGCGATGCCGGGAAAGCAGCCCGGCTGCACGAGACGGCCAACGCCAACTGCTTCGTCGCGCGTTCGGTCAACTTTTCCGTGGATCACCGACCGACGATCGTGACGGCCTAGATCCGGCCGCGACCGGGCCGGGTCATCTCACCTGGACCTTGACGCCGGGTCCGATCTCGGGGAAGCGGGTGGTGGCGACGCGCTCGCCGTCGGCGATCCCGCCCGAGACCACCACGTCGTTGCCGACGCGGGCCAGCAACGCCACAGGGCGGGGCTCGAGCCGGCCCTCGACCACCGCGTAGACCGTATCGCCCCCCACCAGCGCCGTCTCCGGCAGGCGCGCCGCTCCCCGGTACACACGGTCCGGGATGCGAACCTCGACGAAGGCGCCGGGGCGAAGCGGAACCCGCGCGCCCGCGTCCTCGATCCGCGCATAGACCCGCACCCCGCCGCTCGCCGCGTCCACCTCGCCGTCCGCCCGCTGGATCACCGCGCGGAAGGGGAAGTTGCGCTCGCCCGCCCGCCACGTCACCTCCACGGGCCGCCCGCGAAGACCCGCCGCAGAGGAAACGAGACGGCCATAATCCCCGTCGCTTAGCTGAATGCGGATGTCGAGACGCGCCTGGTCCAGCAGGCGCACGACGCGGTCGTTCACACCCAGCCGCTTGCCGAGCGCCGCAGAGATACCCGTCAGGTAGCCGTCGAAGGGCGCGATCAGCCGCGTGTTCTCAAGATCGCGCTCCGCCCGCTCCAGCGCCACCCTGCTCCGCGCGATCACCGCATCCTGACGCGCAAGCCGCGCCCGAAGGCCCGCCGCACGCCGCTCCGTCGCCGACACCGCTCGCGCCCGCTCGCTGCGCCTGACCAAGGCGTCGTCGACCGTCTTCTGCGCCGCCGTCCCCTTGGCGAGAAGCGCCTCGCGCCGCGCAAGCTCGCGCTCCGCCAGCGCAAGCTGCGTGCGGTCCTCCGCCAGACCCGACTCCTCCGCCCCAAGCTCGGCCCTGCTCTCCGCCAGCTGCGCCCGCGCCTCTGCCAGCGCAGCTTCCGCCTCCGTCACCGCAGCGCGGTACTCGAACGGGTCGATCTTCACCAGCAGGTCGCCGGCGCGGACCGTGCCGCCGTTCACGAAGTTCTCGCCCACCGCCACGACCGGGCCCGCCACCAGCGCGCGCAGCTCCACGTCGCGCTGCGCCACCACCTCGCCGTAGGCCGAGATCGAGGGCTGAACGTCCAGAATCTCCACCGTCGCTGCAGCGATGGGCCGCGCCCGCTCCTCGAACCCCGTGCGCTCGATCTCGGGCTTCGTCGCACGCAGGTAGCCGACCGCCAGCACCGCGCACACCAGCGTCAGCAGCGGAAGCGCGATCTTCAGAAAACGATACCGGCGGCGGGCCAAGGGCTAACCTGCTCCTCCGATTGATAGGGGCGGGAAAGGCCGTCGCGCGAAGATGCCGCGCGGGCCGGTCTCAACTCCCGCGACATCAATTCTATACCGGTTATCGGCGCGACCGCGAAATTTCGCTTTCTCCGCGCGGCGGCCTGCGCGGCCTCAACGGACCGGGACTATTCCCGACGGCCCTCGGCAATCATGACCAATGCCGGCAAGACGAACAGAATCCCCAACGTGGCTGCCACGAGGCCGCCCAGCATGCTGACCACGAACGGCACGAAGACGATCAGCGCATTGATCGCGATCAACACGATGGGGACCAGGATCCCCAGTGTCCCGAGAAGGTCGCTCTCGTCCCGGGCACCCTCCTCGGTCTCGACCGCGAGGCCGGGATACTTCGCAAGAAGATCGGGAATGACTTGCTCGTGGATGTCACGCCGCGCCTGAATGGGGGTGACCATCGCGGTGTCCGCGCGCGCGCTGACGCGCACGGCGCGCTTGCCGTCGATCCGCGTCAGCGTCGCCGGCTCGCGCTTCTCGGTGATGCGCGCGACCACCGAGAGCGGCACTTCGCCACCGCCGGGCCGGTGAATCCGCTCGCTGGCCAGGTCGCTCAGACTGCTGCGACGCTCGGCCGGATAGCCGGCGCGAGATGGGCGAGGTCATCCTGCTGGATCGGCGCCCTCACCTGGAGCGCGTCCGTCCGATAGACGGAGTCCAGCCCCGCGTCTCGGCCGACGATGTACGGAGGGCCGACGAACTCGCCGATCTCGAGATCGGTCTTGATCACGCGGCCGTCGTAGGGGAGCGAAATGTTCGTCCGTTCGAGCTGAAGCGCCGCCAGCTTCAGGGCAGCCTGCGCGCTGGCCAGCGCGGCTTCCGCCTTTGCGATCCGGTGCGCGCCGCGAATCCGGCCGGGAACCTCCGCGTCCGGATTGTCGCGCACGAACGCTCTTTCTTTCTCCTCCGCTCTCGCGCGCGCAGCCCCGAGACGGGCCTCGGCTTGCCTAACCGCCGATTCCGCCGCTTCGACTTCAAGCTGGTACTCGGTCGGGTCGATCCTGATGAACGGCTCGTTCGCGGTGACCGACCCGCCGTTCCTGAACGTGGGCGAAATCCGGGCCACGCGGCCAAGCGGCGGCCGGCGCCGACGCCCGTCCCGCTTCTCTCGCGGTCGACCGTGAATCGCGCGTGTCGTGAGAAAAGACAGGCCGTTGCTCTCGCACTCGGCAACGGTTTGGCCGCCCGCCAGCGCTCCGCAGAGTCAGGCGGACCTTGGCATCCTCCCAATCTCCATCGCGACTCCCTGTCAGTCGAACGGGACGGCATTTCTCGTATTGGTGCCGCCAATTCGCCGACATTGCACGGCAGGTGTCGACTCGGTTGCGATTCCTCTTGCGTCGTGGACGGCCGGCGCTGCGACGCAGCGATTCGGCAGCCTTGGCCGCCGCGCGCTATGATTCCGCCGCGACGTGACGAAGGAACGGAGGGGATACCGATGAGCGGCTTCACGGAGTACGAATCATACGATGCGCTCGGGCTCGCGGCGCTCGTCAAGGCGGGCGAGGTCAGCGCGACGGAAGTGCTGGAAGCGGCCATCGCGCGCGTGGCGGAGCGCAACCCCACCATCAACGCGGTCGTGATGGAGCTCTACGACCTCGCCGCGCAGGCCATCGCAGCGGGCCTGCCGGACGGCCCGCTCACCGGCGTGCCGTTCCTGCTCAAGGATCTGGGCTCGTCGCTTGCCGGCGCCAGGACCGCGCGGGGCAGCCGCTTCTTCGCCGACCTGCCGCCTGCGACCGAGGACAGTCTCCACGTCACGCGCCTCAAACAGGCCGGCATGGTGATCTACGGCAAGACCAGCAGCTGCGAGCTCGGTCTCAGCCTCACCTGCGAGCCCCAGCTCTACGGCCCCTCGCGCAACCCCTGGGACCTGGAGCGGACACCCGCCGGCTCCAGCGGCGGCGCCGCGGCGGCCGTGGCGGCGCGCATGCTGCCGATCGCCCATGCCTCGGACGGTTTCGGCTCCATCCGCGCGCCGGCGGCCTCCTGCGGCCTAGTCGGCCTGCGCCCGACGCGGGCGCGCAACACCCTGGCGCCTTACTTCGGCGAATCGCTCGGCGGGCTCGCCATCGAGAACGCGGTGTCGCTCACGGTCCGCGACAGCGCGGCGCTGCTCGATGCGACTCACGGTCCTGCGCCGGGGGACCCCTATATCGCGCCGCCGCCGGCCCGTCCCTTCCTCGACGAGGTCGGCGCCGATCCCGGCACGCTGCGAATCGCGGTCACCAGCAAGGCGCCCAACGGCGCGCCGGTGGCGGCCGACCCGCTGCGCGTGCTGCAGGAGACCGCATCACTCTGCGCCGACCTCGGACATCGGGTGGACGAAACCGACCCTGACATCGACAGGGCAGACGTGGTGCCGACGTTCCGCACCATCAGCGCGATTCAGATCCTCTACCTGATTCGCGGTCATGCCGCCGGCCGGACGCCGCAGCCGGGCGATCTCGAAACCGTGGTCGCGGACACGGCCAGGCTCGCCGAGGGGATCGACGGCGCGACCTACATGGCGGCGGTCCACACTGCGCACCGGATCGGCCGGCAGATGGCGGCGTTCCACCAGGATTGGGACGTGCTGCTTACACCGAGCCTCGGCACGCTGCCCCCGAAACTCGGCTGGCTCGACATGATGATGGACGATCTGGAGGAGTATTGGCGCCGCGTGTTCAGCTTCAGCCCGTTCACGGTGTGGTTCAACCTCACCGGCCAGCCGGCGATGATGATCCCGCTCGGCGTGACGGAGAGCGGCTTCCCGGTCGCGGTGCAGGCGATCGCGCGCTACGGCGACGAGGCCACGCTGTTCCGCCTCGCCGCCCAGCTCGAGGAGGCGCGGCCCTGGATCGGCCGCAGGCCGGCGTGGACTACGCCCTGACGCGGGACTTGTCGGGGTCGTAGAAGGGGAACGGCACGACCGTCGCCTGAAGGCGCTTCTGCACGCCGTCGAGCTGGCCCACCTCGACGGCGGTGCCGAGCCCCGCGTGCTCCACCGCCATGCGGCAGAGCGCGATGGGTTTCCCCGTCAGCGGCGAGCGCGTCCCCGACGTGACGACGCCGACGCGGTGGCGGCCGACGAACACGCAATCGCCGTGGCCCGCAACCTCGTCGCCCGCGAGCTCGAGGCCGACCAGGGTGCGCTGAGGATTGGCCTTGCGCTTGACCAGCGCCGCCTTGCCGCAAAAATCGTCCTCCTTGGACTTGAGCGGCACCGTGAAGCCGATCCCGGCCTCGAAGGGGTCTGTCTGATCGTCGAACTCGTAACCGGGGAAGATCAGCCCCGCCTCGATCCGCAGCATGTCGAGCGCTTCAAGGCCGAGCGGGCTCAGCCCGTGCGGCTCGCCGGCCTCGAAGACCGCGTCCCACACCGCCTCGCAATCGCCCGGATGGCAGAAAACCTCGTAGCCCAGCTCGCCGGTGTAGCCCGTGCGCGAGACCACCAGGGGCAGGCCGTCCGCACCGCCAAGCCGCCCGACGGCGAAGCGGAACCACCCAAGTTCCTCGATGCTCGGCTGCGCCGGCGGGGTCCAGACGATCTCGTCCACCACGTTCCGGCTCAGCGGGCCCTGGAGGGAGAGGTTGTGGAGCTGGTCCGTGGACGAGCGCACCCACACGTCGAGGCCCATCCGCTCGGCCTGCTCGCGCAGCCAGTCGCCGCCCTGGTCGCTGCCGCCGATCCACCTGAAATTGTCCTGGCCCAGCCGGAACAGCGTGCCGTCGTCCAGCATCGTGCCGGTGTCGTAGCACATGGCCGTGTAGACGACCTGGCCCACTGCGAGTTTCCGCACGTTGCGGGTGAGGCAGTGCTGCAGCAGCGCCTCCGCCCCCGGCCCCAGGACCTCGAACTTGCGCAGCGGTGACAGATCGATGGCGACCACACGCTCGCGGCAGGCCCAGTATTCGGCGATCGGCCCGACGCCGGTGTAGCTGTTGGGCAGCCAGTAGCCGTTGTATTCCACGAAATCGCGCGTGCGGCCGCTGCTGCGGGCGTGGAAGCCGGTTTCCTTGGTCATGGTCACGTCCGCGTCCGGTTGTTTGCGGTGGCCGACAGCGCGCTTGAACGTGTCCGTCGCCGGATAGACGCGCACGTGGATGTCGGTGGGGTTCCAGCCGTTCGCCGCGTCGATGTCGTCCGGGCACGCGGACGAGACGCACACCAGGTCGGTGAGCGCCCGCAGCAGCACGTAGTCGCCGGGGCGCGACCACGGCTCGTCGAGGACGTACAGGTTCTGGCCGTCGACCGCGGTGTTGTAGAAGAAGTTCATCGCCATCCAGCCGCGCCGGGGCTGAATCGCATACGCCTCCAGGGCGTCGTTGAAATTGTCCGAACAGTTGGCGTGGCCGGGGTAGCCCTGGTCCTCGTAGTACCTGGCGGCGCAGGCGAGGCCGAAAGCGTCGTGGCGCATGCACGTGTCCTGCACCACCTCGACCAGCGCCACGAAGTCCTGGTCGAGATATTTCGCGCGCTGGCCCGGATGGGGATAGCCGAGCCCCATCAGCGAGCGGGTCGTGGTCACGTCCAGGCAGCGCTCGACGCCCTCATCGAGCCGCGCCCGGTGAAAGGCCTGAAAATCCGTGCACTGCCTGCCCTCGACATCGATGATTTGGAGCCACTCGCCGGCACGGACCTCGTAGCTCGCGGCCGTGCGGCGATCGATCCGCCGGTCGAGGCGCGGATCCGCCAGCGGCTCGGGCAGCATCGCCTCGCCTGCCGGCGGCGCACCGGCCGCTCGCTCGATGAACACGACGATCGGCGTCGGCGGGTTCTGCCCGTGCGCGTCCATCGGCGCACCGGGTGCGGCAACGAGCAGCGTGCCGCCGCCGGTCGCGGTGAATGACGCCTCCTCGCCCGCACGGCTCTCCGGCCCGAACAGGTCGAGGGAGGACGCCCCGCCGAGGTCCCGGTCCACGCGCGCGGCGCCGTCGGCGACCAGCCGGCGGAGACCGGAAGCGTCTCCCCCTGCCCTCTCCCCCAGCAGGTCCGCGGCAAAGCGGCCGTCGTCCGCGACGGAGACCAGTTCGCAGGGCTGCGCGCCCTCCGCATTGACGACGCGGACGACGTCGCCGCCGGCGATCCGGATGGACCGCGCGCCGAGCCCCGGCACGACGTAGCGCTCCACCCCCGGCGGGAGCGCGAGCGGGCCGGGCCGCCGCACGCCGCGACCAGGACGGGTTGCGCTCGAAACCATTTCCATGTCCCTCGTCTCCCTCGGCGGTCGATCAGGCAAGGCCCAACTGGCGCCGCCGTTGCTCCGACCACTCCACGACGAGGCGGTCGACGGTGAGCCCGATGAAGGCGACGCAGAGGCCGATGACGAGTCCCTTGCCCGCATCGGCGAAGGTCAGCGCCCGGAAGATTTCCTGCCCGAGATCCTTGGTGCCGATGAAGGCGGCGATGATCACCATGAAGAGCCCGAACATGATGGTCTGGTTGACCCCCAGCATGATCTCGGGGAAGGCCAGCGGCATCCTTACCTTCCACAGGATCTGCCGCGGCGTGCAGCCGGCGGTGATCGCCGCCTCGATGGTCTCGTTGGGCACGCCGCGCAGGCCGAAGATCGTGTAGCGGACGATGGGGATCGCCGCGTAGATCACGATGGCCGTGATCGCGGCCACGTCGCCCACCTGGAACAGCATGATCACGGGGATCAGGTAGATGAACGAGGGGAAGGTCTGGAAGGTATCGCAGAGCAGCTGCACGAAGTGCGTGCGCCGCGCCGTCTTCGATGCCCAGATGCCGAGCGGCAGCCCGAAGATCAGGCAGAGGATCAGCGCGAAGAAGACCATGTAGGCCGTGATCGACGCGCGCTCCCAGAAGCCGGTGAGCGCGATGAAGGTGACGAAGCCCGCCACCGTCGCCGACAACCGAAAGCCCGCGAGCCGCCAGCCGATGGCGCCGGCCAGCGCCGCGACCGCGATCCACGGCATCCACTGGAAGCCCGTTCGCAGCGGGATCAGCACATGGACGAGCAGGCCGTCGCGGATGAAGGAGAGCGGATCGTAGAGCGCGAACGTGACGACATCGACGACCATGTCCCAGAAGGGCGCGGTGGTGATGGTGGCGTTCTTGGGCAGCGTCTGGACATAGGGCGTGAGCTGCGAGGCGACGATGGAGGCGGCGATGACGAGTCCCGCGACGCACAGGAAAGGGTGCACCCGCCAGAAAGGCCCTTCCGGCCGGCGCTCGGGCTGCTTCTCGGAGAGCGCCCGGCTCAGCCGGTCGAGCATGACCGCCATCAGCACCACGGCGACGCCGTTCTCGAGCGCCTGCCCGAGGCGCAGGCTCTGCAGCCGGAACAGCAGATCCTGGCCCAGCCCCTTGGCGCCGACGAAGGACGCGATCACCACCATCGCCAGGCACTGCATGATGACCTGGTTGACGCCCAGCATGAGCGAATCGCGCGCGGCCGGAATCTCCACCTTGACGAGCATCTGCCAGCGCGTGCACCCGGCCATGCGGCCGGCCTCCCGCACTTCCTCGGCAACCCCCTTGAGCCCGAGCACCGTGAGCCGCGCCATCGGCGGTATCGCGAAGAGGATGGTGGCGATCGCGCCGGCCCGGTGCGAGACGCCGATGAAGAGCGCCACCGGGATCAGGTACGAGAAATGCGGCAGCGACTGCATGACGTTGAGGATCGGCCAGAGCACCCGCTCGAAGGGCGGCCACTTGACCGCCACCACGCCCAGAGCCAAGCCGACGGCGGCCGCGATCGGCGCCGCGACCAGGACGACGGAGAGCGTCGTCATCGAGAGCGACCACTTGCCGAAGACGGCGAAGTAGACGATGCAGCCCCCGGCGAGCAGCGCCAGACGCCAGCCCTTCAGCCACCAGCCGAAGACCGCGGCGAGGCCGGCGATCATTACCCACGGGATGGCGGGAATGCCGATCGACCTGAAGCCGTCTGCGAGCAGACCGTGCACGATGTCGAGCGGCCACTCGATCCCGAAGGCGATCGCCCGCGTCGCGTCCTTCACGGTGAAGACGCCGAAGATCTGGTGCTTGTGGAAGACGTCGACGACGAAGTTGATCCAGTCGATGAAGGGAACCGCGATGCTCTTGGGCCAGACGATCCCGGCCTCGGGCAGGATGGGCTTCAGCGCGAGAAGGACGACGAACGGCACCAGGACGAGGAGCGGCCCCGCCCACGGCGTGCGCCAGAGGCGTCGGGTGGCCGCAACCGGGCCCGCGATCGATCCCCCCAAGGTGCGCTCCGCGGCCATGGCCTACGAGCGGTCGCTGTACATCGCGTGGACGAGGCGGTAACGGTCGACCACGCCGACCGCCCTGCCGTTCTCGTCGACGACGGCCACCGGTTGCTCGGCCTCGATCACCTGTGGTGCCACGTCCGCCAACGTGGCGTCCGCCCTGACCTCGCCCTGCGTCGTTTCGTCCGCAGTCGCGGGGCGCATCGCCGTCGCCACCGTGAGCAGGCGATCCCGCGCCACGTCCTTGGTGAACTCGCGGACGTAGTCGGTCAGCGGGTTCTCGATCAGCTCGGTGGCGGTGCCGGACTGCTCGATGATGCCGTCCTTCATGATGATGATCCGGTCGGCGAGCCGGATGGCCTCGTCGAAGTCGTGCGTGATGAACAGGATCGTCTTCTGCAGCATGTTCTGCAGGCGCAGGAACTCGTTCTGCATCTCGCGGCGGATGAGCGGGTCGAGGGCGGAGAACGGCTCGTCGAGGAACCACAGCTCGGGCCCCACGGCGAGCGAGCGGGCGATCCCCACACGCTGCTGCTGCCCGCCGGAAAGCTCGCGCGGGTAGTAGCGCTCGCGCCCGTCGAGGCCCACGAGCTCGATCATCTCCCGGGCGCGGGCCTCGCGCGTGCGCCGGTCGATGCCCTGCACCTCGAGGGGAAAAGCGACGTTCTGCAGCACCGTCCGATGGGGCAGCAGCGCAAAGTGCTGAAACACCATGCCCATCTTGTGGCGCCGCAGCTGCGTCAGTTCACGATTGGTGGCCTTGAGCAGGTCCTGACCCTCGAACACGATCTCGCCGGCGGTGGGCTCGATCAGGCGCGCAAGGCAGCGCAGAAGCGTGGACTTGCCGGAGCCCGAGAGCCCCATGATCACGAGTATCTCGCCGGCGTTGACCTCCAGCGAGGCGTCGCGCACGGCGGGGATGTAGCCTTCTTCCAGAATGGCGGCGAGATCGGGCGCGCGCCCGTGCCTGTCCATGAACTGCCGGGGCTTGGGGCCGAACAGCTTCCAGACGCTACTGCACGTGAGAATGGGTTCGGCCAACATGCACCTCCCTGCCGCGGCGAAGCGTGTGTTGCTGCTCCGCTCGGTCAGGCCGCCTCCCCGTCGCCGGCGGCGCGGGGCACGGACTGACGCATGCCCGCACTATGTGCCGGCAGAGGCACGAAATAAAGCGAGGGCGCCGCCACAGGGAGACGGACAGCGCCCTCGTCGCCAGCGGGCTCTAGGCTAGTTCACCCAGGACTGCCACTTGGCTTCGTTGTCGGCCAGCCACTTGTCGGCCGCTTCCTCGATCTCCATGCCGTCGATGTCGACGAGCTTGGACATCACCGCGATGTCGAGGTTGCTCAGGTTCATCTTCGAGACGATGGCGTAGGCGGTCGGCCACTTGTCGGGCATGCCGTTCCAGACGCCGATCTTGAGATAGCCGTCCTTCGGGTTGCCGCAGTCATAGGTCATGTCGGGGTTGGGACCCCAGGCCGGGTCGTCCTTGCAGCCCTCGCCATACTCGGGGAACTCGACGAACTTGCCGTCGTAGATCGCCTCGATGAAGTTGGGCGTCCAGTTGAAGTGCACGATCGGTGCCTTGCGCTCGAACGCCGACGCGAGCTCCGCCCAGATCGCGGCGGCCGAACCGGCGTTCACCACCTCGAAGTCCATGCCGAGGCCTTCGACGCGCTCGGCGTCGTGCTTCAGCCAGTCGACCGGGCCGCCGAGGAAGCGACCCTTCGGGGCCGTCTCGGCCGTCGAGAACATCTCGGCGCAGGCGTTCAGCGCCTGCCAGTCGGGCAGGCCGGGGCACTGCTCCTCGACATAGCTGGGATACCACCACTCCTCGCGGGTCTTGGCGTCGTGGGTCGCGGTGTCGATCACGCAGCCTTCGCCGACGACCTTCTCGAACGCCACGCCGAACGCGCCCTGCCAGACCTCGTGGACCACGTCGATGTCACCCTCGCACATGGAGGTGTAGACCACCTGGCTGTCGGCCGGGATGAACTCGGTCTCGAAGCCGGCGCTGTTGAGCACCTTGCCCAGGACGTGGGCACCCACGATCTGGCTCGACCAGTTGTGGATCGGTATCTTGATCGGGTCGTCGGAATCCGCGGCCTCTGCCACGCCGGACACGGCGCCCGACAGGCCGATCGCGGCCCCCGCGACGAGGGCAATTGCCAATCGCCTCGTTTTCGTTCCCACCATAGTCGCCTCCTCCGTGCTGCTTGCGTTCGGTTCTTGGCATGCGCAGACATCCGCGCAGCTAAGCACAAGAGTAAAGAGGCGTTGTGAACAAGACAGACCATTGCCATAAACAGCCTGTAAAAGATCATGAAAGATGTGAAAATGCCGGATCAATGATCCTAGGGGCCCGCGAATGACGGACCCTTACCACATCGTCGTGGTGGAGGACGACGCCGTCACCCGCACCAAGCTCGCCGGCTATGCTCAGGCGGCCGGCCATCGGGTGAGCGAGGCGGAAGACGGCGACGGCATGTGGCGCATCCTCGAGCGGGATGCCGCCGACCTGATCCTGCTCGACATAAACCTGCCGCGCGAAGATGGGCTCGATCTCACCCGCAAGCTGCGCGCGCAAAGCAACGTCGGCATCATCCTCGTCACGGTGCGCACCGACGAGGTGGACCGGATCGTGGGTCTCGAAGTCGGCGCCGACGACTACATCACCAAGCCCTTCAACCCGCGCGAGCTTCTGGCGCGGGTCAAGAGCGTGCTGCGGCGGGCGGGGGACGGCTCGCGAGAGCCCGCGCCGACGCGCCGCTTCGCCGGCTGGGTGTTCTCGGCCGCCGCGCGCAAGCTCGTCTCGCCGGACGGCGACATCGTGCAGCTGACGCGCGCCGAGCACGAGCTGCTCGCCGCGCTGGCCGACCATCCCGGTCAGGTTCTCTCGCGGGAGCGGCTGCTCGCGCTCATCACCCACAGGTCATGGGAACCCGGCGACCGGACCATCGACGTCCTGGTCCGCCGGCTCAGGCGCAAGATCGAGCAGGACCCCGGCAAGCCCGAGCTCATCGTGACCGCGCACGGCGAGGGCTACGTGTTCACGCCGGCCGTCACCACCTGAGCGCTGCGCTCGGCGGAATCGAGGCCGGCCCAGAGCGTCACCAGCGCCTCGCGGGACTCGTCGAACAGACTCCCCAAGTCCTCGGCGAGCGCCGCCGCCTCCGGCGTGCGGGCGCGGGCCTCGAGCACGCCGCAGCGGTCGGCCAGGCGGCGCAGCCCGAGGCTGCCGGCGGCGCCCCGCAGCGCATGGGCGAGATCCGCCGCCCGCTCGACCCGCCCTTCGGCCAGGGCCTGCCTGATCCCGTCGATCTGGGCCGGGGCGGTCTCCACGAACGTGTTGATCATCAGGGCGCCGCGCTCGGCTCCGAGCACGGCACGGTCCTCCGCCAGCACGGTCGGATCGATGATCGAGCCATCGTCGCCAGCGTCCCGCTCGCCTCCCCCGCCGCCGCGTCCGTCGCGTGCATGGCCGAGCACCCGCGCGATCGTCTCCGCCAGGCCGTCGGGCGCGATGGGCTTGCCGATGAAAGCATCCATCCCCGACTGCAGGTGGTGCGCCACCTCGCTGTCGAACACGTGAGCCGACATGGCGATGACGGGCAGCGAGCGGATTGCCGCATCGGTGTGGGCGCGGATGTGCTGCGTCGCCTCGATGCCGTCGATGCCCGGCAGGCTGATGTCCATGAGGACCAGATCGAAGGTCTGGGTCTCGAGCAGCGAGAGCCCCTCTTCTGCAGTCGGCGCAACCAGCGGCTCGTGACCCATCCTGGCGACGAAGGCTTCGACGACCATCGCGTTGACCACGTTGTCCTCGACGACGAGGACGCTCAGCGCCCTCTCGGGCCCGGCCACCCCGTGCGGCATCGCTTCGGCCGGCGGCTGGGCAGCGGCCTCGCTCTGCGGCAGCGGCAGCGTGACGGAGAAGCAGCTGCCCTTACCCGGCTCGGTCTCCACCGCGATTTGCCCGCCCATCGCCGTGACCAGCCGCCTGGAGATGGCGAGGCCAAGGCCGGTTCCGGTCTGGTGCCCGCGCCGGCGCGAGGACGCCGCCTGGTAGAAGGGTTCGAAGAGCTGGGCCAGGTCGGGCTCGGCGATGCCGGGGCCCGTATCCCGCACGGCGAGGTGAATCGCGTCCCGCTCGGCACCGATGGAGACCGCAAGCGAGACGGCGCCGCGGTCCGTGAACTTGATGCCGTTGCCGAGCAGGTTGAGAAGCACCTGGCTCAGCTTCTGGCGATCCCCCGTCACCGCCGCAGGCACGCCCTCGTCGATCGTCAGGTCGAGGACGAGGTCCTTCTCCCTCGCGCGGCCCTGCATGAGCACCACGATGTCCTCGACCAGCTCGTGCAGGTCGAACACGGCGTTGTCGACCTCGATCTCGCCTGACTCGACCCGCGAGTAATCCAGGATGTCGTTGAGGATGCCGAGGAGGATTTCGCTCGACGAGCGCATGACCCGGACCTGCTGCTGCTGGCGGTCGTTCAGCGGACCGTCGGCCATGAGCCGCAGCATGCCGAGCACCCCGTTCATCGGGGTGCGGATCTCGTGGCTCATCGTGGCAAGAAACTCCGACTTGGCGCGGCTCGCCTGCTCGGCGCGGGCGCGCGCCCGGTCGTGGTTCTGCACCTCGTCGACGAGGCGCGCGTTGGCGTCCGTTAGCTGAGCCGTGCGCTCGGCGACCAGCTCCTCCAGCTCCTCCTTGTGCTTTCGCAGCTCGGCGTTGGTGCGCTCGCGCTCCTTCTCGAGCTTCTGCTTGTCGATCAGGTTGTTGCGGAAGACCAGGACCGTCTCGGCCATGTCGGAGAGCTCGTCGCTCCCGCCCGTCGGCACGGTAACGTCGAGGCGCTCGCCGGCGAGTTTCTGCATCACTCGGTGCAGCGTCCTGAGCCGGTGGACGAGGTTGCGGTGGACGTAGAGCCACGCGATGGCGCCCGCGATGGCGATGAAGAGCACGATCTGCAGCAGCACGGTGAGGCCGCCGAATTCGACGGCGCTGTCCGCTGCCTCGGATGCGTTGGCGGCGATCAGCTGAGAGCGGGAGACCACCGCCGCGACGCCTTCGTTCATCCGGTCGGTCAGCGCGCGATTGTCGTCGACAAGGCTGGCGAGCGCGGCATCGAGGGCCAGGGTGCGGCGGCGCAGATCGAACAGGCCAAGCGTGCCGGGCGGCCCATCGGCCGCGAGCGCGGCAACGAACGCCCCCGCCTGCTCACGGCGGATCGGGTCGTCGATCAGAGCCACGCGGCGCGGCAGGATGCGGAGGTTGCCGCTGTAGCGCTCCTCGATCCAGGCGATCTCGGCGGCATCGCGCGCCCTGCTGAGCTGGTTCAGCAGCAGACCCTGCTCCGAGGCCCGCATCCTGAGTTCGAACATGCGCTCGAGCAGGAACAGATCGGCCTCGACCAGGCGATCGAAGGCGTCCAGCGTGGCGGGCAGTCGCGCCCGGTCCTCGACCAGCTCGTAGAGGTTGGAGATCACCACGGTGGCGCCGGACGCCGCATTGGAGGTGAGGGTCTCTGACAGGGCTGAGAGTTGGCTGGCCGCGTCGAGCGTGCGCGCCACCGAGGCGGCCATGACGGCGTTCATCTCGATCCGCGCCGCGACCATCTCGTCCTGCCGCTCCAGGTTGGCCGCCAGCGCCGACACCACGCCGTGCAGCTCGGCGACCTCCTCGTCGGGGAAGCCGTATCCCTCCAGCGCATCGAGCCGGGCGGAGAGCAGGTCGGTCGTGGAGCGGAGGATGTAGGCCTCCGCCCGCCGCTCGGCCTGGCTCTCGGCCGTGGCGAGCAGGGCGCCGCGCGCGGCGATCCGGCTCGAGGTCTCGGCGATGATCCGCCCCTCGGCGATCGCCGGCAGGGCCTGATCGACGATGGTCGTCTGGGCCGTGTCGACATTGCGCAGCACGACCCAGCCGATGATCCCGGCTGCGATGGAGAGAGCCGCGACGCCTGCGAACGCGGCGAACAGGCGGCTCGCGATGCCGAAGCGGCGGAACATGGGGAAATTAGAACACCGGTTGGAATCGAAAGGCAATCGGCCTCAGAATGACGCCCATGAGATGGTGCCGTCTGCCGGGGCTGGTTTTGGGGCTGATTGCTGGTCTGGCGCTGGCCGCTGGCCCGACGCAAGGGCCGGCGCACGACGCGACCGAGGAAGCGGCGCAGGCGGCGGCGCAGGCTCCTGCGTCGCCCACAACATGGGCGCTGGAGGCTTGGTCACCGCCCTTCGATTTCCGCAGTCCGACGACGACCATCACCTACCACCCCCTCGAGCGTGCCTCGCAGAAATGGCGCATCTGCGCCTCGTACCCTCACCTCAAGGATTCGTACTGGCTGAGCGTCAACTACGGCATGGTCGAGGAGGCGAAGCGGCTCGGCGTGGCGCTCCGCGTCGTCGAAGCCGGCGGCTACCCCAACCTGGAGCGCCAGATCGCCCAGATCACCGAATGCGCCAGGGACGCGGACATTCTGGCGCTGGGCGCGGTGAGCTTCGACGGGCTGACCGAGGCGGTGCTGGCGATCAGCGAGCAGATTCCGGTGCTCGCCGTGGTCAACGACATCGCCGATCCCGGCATCAGCGCCAAGGCCGCCGTCTCCTGGGTGACGATGGGGGCCGTGACCGGCGCCTACCTCGCCAGCCTCCACCCGGCCGGCACGCCGCCGGTCAAGGTGGCGTGGTTCCCGGGCCCCCGCCAATCGCAGTGGGCCCACTTTGTCGAGGAGGGGTTCACCGAGGCGCTGGCCGGCAGCGCCGTCGATATCGTCCTGAAAAAGTGGGGCGACACCGGACGGGAAATCCAGCTGATCCTGATCGAGGAGGCGCTCGAGGAACGGCCGGACGTCGACTACATCGTGGGCAGCGCCGTCACCGCAGGCGCGGCGGTCAGCCTGCTCCGGGCGCGCGGCCTCACCGGCCGGATTCGCGTGCTGGCGGACTATTTCACCCACGCCGTCTACCGCGGGATCAAGCGCGAGAAGATCCTGGCCGCACCCACCGATTTTCCGGCGCTTCAGGGGCGAATGGGGATCGAGATGGCCGTGCGTCTGCTCGAAGGCAAGCTCGAACACCCGCACGCAGGGCCGCTGATTCACATCGTCGAGCAGGGCAATCTCGACGACTTCAGCACGCGCCTCTCGCTCGCGCCGGCCGATTTTTCGCCGACATTCGTGGTCGAGTAGTCGCGGCCGCGCGATGCGGTAGGCGCGCAGGCGTATTTTCCGGCTCCGCAGCCGCTTTGCCCTGCGCCCACTCTTTGGCATGATGCGCCGGCCGATTCCGATGCACTGGCGGGGAGTTGGCCGCCGGTGAGCGCGCCGGCCCGGTGGCAAGGGGTGTTTGGAAGCATGCACGCATCGCTCGATAGCTGCCCTGCGCTGGTGCTCAATGCCGACTATCGGCCACTCAGCTACTTCCCGCTCTCGGTCTGGGGCTGGCAGGACGCGGTCAAGGCGGCCTTCCTCGACCGGGTGACGATCCTCTCCACCTACGACCGCGCCGTCCGCTCGCCGAGCATGGCGATCCGGCTGCCGAGCGTCGTGGCGCTGAAGCGCTACCGCCCGCTCGCCCGACGGCCCGCCTTCACCCGCTTCAACGTCTTTCTGCGGGATTCCTTCACCTGCCAGTACTGCGTGACGCCCTTCCCCGTGGAGGACCTCACCTTCGACCACCTGGTGCCGCGTTCGCGCGGCGGGCGCACCACGTGGGAGAACGTCATCGCCGCCTGCAGCGCCTGCAACCTCTCCAAGGGCAACCGTCTGCCGCAGGAGTGCGGCATGCGGCCCCAGCGCAAGCCCAGGGCGCCGAGCGCCTACGACCTGCACGAAACGGGCCGGCGCTTCCCGCCCCGCTACCTGCACGAGAGCTGGGGCGACTACCTCTATTGGGATTCCGAGCTGGACCCCGATTAGCCTCGCCGAACCGGGAGAGCGCAGATGCTCGTCGAGCAGATCTGGACCGCCAACGACTACCGCAACTTCAACTATCTCATCGCCTGCCCGGAGACCGGCGAGGCGCTCGCCGTCGATCCGCTGGATCACCGGCGCTGCCTCAAGGCGGCCACGGACAAGGGCTGGCAGATCACCCAGATCCTCAACACCCACGAGCACGGCGACCACACCGGCGGCAACAAGGCGATGGTCAAGGCGACCGGCGCGAGCCTGCTGGCCCATGCCAACGCCAGGGGCAAGATCCCCGATATCGACCGCGGGCTCGGCGCGGGCGACGTGATCAAGATCGGCGCCACGGTGGAGCTCGAGGCGCTGGACACCCCCGGCCATACCATGAGCCACGTGTGCCTGCTGTCGCGCACCGACACGCCGGCGCTCTTCTGCGGCGATACCCTCTTCAACGCCGGCGCTGGCAACTGCCACTCGGGCGGCCACCCGGCGGAGCTCTACGAGACCTTCGCCGGCCAGCTCGCGAAGCTCCCGGACGAGACCCTGATCTATCCCGGCCACGACTACATCGCGAACAACCTGGAGTTCACCCTGGACCGGGAGCCCGATAACGAGCGCGCGAAGACGCTGCTGGAGGAGGTGGGGCCGCAGGACCCCGACGACGCCCTGGTCTCCACGCTGGCGCTGGAGAAGGAGATTAACACCTTCTTCCGCCTGCACAGGCCGTCCGTCGTCGCCCGCCTGCGCGAGGCCTTCCCCGACCTCTCCGACGATCCCGGCCCGCGCGAGGTCTTCCTCAAGCTCCGCGAGCTCCGGAACAGCTGGTAGGGAGCCCCCGGACCGCGGGCCATGAGCACGCCCCGCGAGCAGCGCTGGCGGCAGGCGAAACCTGCTGACCCACACATACCGGGACGAGACGGCCCGCGAGGCCGAAGCATCCATCGAGACCCGGTACCAACCCATGCTTCACAGGCTGTACCGGGCGCTGGAAGGCAAGCGCACTGCATGACCGACGGCCTGAAGGAGCGGCATCGCAAGGCCGTCATCGACATCGTCGCGGGCAACGCCAGGGTGGAGCGGGCCGTGCTGTTCGGCTCACGTGCCGCCGGCACCTTCCGCCCGGCCTCGGACGTGGACGTGGCGCTGTTCGGCGAGCACCTGTCTGCGAGCGATCAGGCGAACCTCGCCGCCGCCATCGAGGAACTGACGATCCCGCAGCGTGTCCAACTGCTCCTCTTAGGCACGGTCGAGAGCATCGCTCTGCGCAAGCACATCGAGACGCAGGGCGTCGAGTGGTATCGGCGGGGAGACGCGGACGCACCGGACAAACCCGACCGCGACGCCGAAGCGGGCTGACTCTTCCGAGGCGCTCCTCGCGTCAGGCGAACAGCGCCTGGGTCATGAACTTCTTCGCGTCGATGTTGGTGCCGCAGACGATGACCGCCGCGCGCCTGCCCCGCAGTTGGCCGGCGAGCGGGCCGAGCAACGCCGCCGTCGCCGCCGCGCCTGCCGGCTCGACCGCGAGCTTCATCTCGGCGAAGAGCAGGCCCATGGCGCGGCGCATGGCCTCGTCGTCGATCTTCACCAGCTCGTCCACGTAGCGCCGGCAGAGCCCGAAGGAGTAGGGCAAGGCGAAGGGCGCGCCGAGGCTGTCGGCGATGGTCCTCACGCGCTCGATCGGCTGGGGCGCGCCGGCTGCGAAGCTCCGGTGCATGGTGTCGGCGCCTTCGGGCTCCACGCCGTAGACCCGGCAATCCGGCTGCACGGCCTTGATCGCGCAGGAGACGCCGGCGCAGAGGCCGCCGCCGCCGATGGGGACGATCACCGCATCCAGCGCCGGCACCTGGCGGGCGAGCTCGAGGCCCACCGTCGCCGTGCCGCAGGCGATGGTCCGCCCCTCGAAGGGATGGATCATCATCCGCCCCTCCTCGCCCTCGATGGCGCGCACGGTCTCGAATGCCGCGTGCACGTCCGGCACCAGGACCAGCTCCGCGCCGTAGCGCTGTACCTGGGCGACACGGAAGGGGTCCGCGCCTTCCATCATCACCACCTTGGCGGTCGTGCCGACGCTGTGCGCGGCGAAGGCCACCGCGATGGCGTGGTTGCCGGCGCTCACCGCCGTGACGCCACGCGCGCGCGCCGCATCGTCGAGAGCCATGGCGCTCAGCAGCGCGCCCCGCGCCTTGAAGGTGCCGGTGCGCTGGAACAGCTCCAGCTTGAGGAAGACGTCGCTCTCGGGCCCGAGCGCGTCCGAGACCGCGGCCGCGCGCCAGCGCTGCACCGGGGTCTCGTCGATCAGGTCGCCGAGGGTCTCCCGCGCGGCCTCCATCGCCGCCAGATCGGGCGGGTCCACGGTCACCGGCGACACCCGCCCCTACTCCCCGGAAAAGCGCGGCGCGCGCTTCTCGATGAACGCCGTCACGGCCTCGCGGTGATCGGCGCTTCCGCCGAGCACGCCGTAGGTCGCCGACGCGCGGTCGAGCCCCGCGCGCAGGTCGCCGCCCACGCCGTCCCGCACCAGCCGCTTGATGGCGCGGATGGCGAGCGTCGGGCCATCCGCCAGGCGCCGCGCGAGCGCCATGGTCTGCGGCATCAAGTCGTCGTCGGGCACGACGCGGTTGACGAGGCCGATGCGCTCGGCCTCGGCGGCGTCGATGGCGTCGCCCGTCCACAGCAGCTCCAGCGCCTTCGCAGTCCCCAAGAGCCGCGGCAGCCAGTGGCCCCCGCCGGCGCCAGGCGCGAGCCCGACCTTGACGTAGGTCTCCGCGAACCTGGCCGAAGCCGCGGCGAAGCGCAGGTCCATGGCGAGCGCGAGGTCCAGCCCTGCGCCGATGGCCGCCCCATTGATCGCCGCGATCACCGGCTTGTCCATGTCGGCAAGCGTGAGCGGGATGCGGTGGACGTGCTCGCCGATCAGCGCCCGCTGCTCGGCGGCGCTGCGCTCCAGCCCGTCGCCCATCAGCTCCTGGATGTCGCCGCCGCTGCAGAACGCCTTGCCCGCGCCCGTCACCACCACCACGCGCACGTCCTGGCGATCCCGGCAGTCGGCGAGCGCGGCGGCCCAGGCGTCGATCATGGTGCGGGTGAAGGCGTTGCGCCGCTCGGGCCGGTTGAGCGTGACGGTCGCGATCCCGTCTGCGACCTCCAGGCGGATCTCCTCGCTCATGCGCTGTCTCCCTCGCTCGCTGCGGCACGGCCGGCATTCACCATCGTGGGCCAGAGCGCCGCGCCCCGCGCGGCCTCGGCGCCGAGCATCTGCCACCAGTAGGCCTCGTTGCCGAATTCGTCGCGCCAGGCCCAGAGCCGCGTCGTCCAATGGTGCAGGTCGTGCTCCACCGTGTAGCCCATGGCGCCGTGCACCTGGTGGGCGAGGCGCGCCACCGTGCCCGCCGCCTGGCTCGCCCGCGCCTTGGCCGCGGCACAGGCGAAGAGCGTGCCCGCCTGCGCTGCGGCATCGACCGCAGCCCCCGTGGCCGCCGCCTCGCCGCCGATCTCGGCGAGATGGTGCTGGATCGCCTGGAACCGCGCCAGCGGCCGGCCGAACTGCTCGCGCGCCTGCGCGTAAGCCACGGTCATGCTGAGCACCTGCTCCATCGCGCCCCGCAACTGGGCGGCACGGGCCAGCGCCATCAGCGCGGTCGCATCCACGGCCGGCGGCGGGATGCGAGCCGCCGAGAGAGGTTCGCCCCGGGTAACATCGTCGCGCGGCTCGCCCGCCAGATTGGCGCCTTCGATCACGTCGCTCGGCCTGTAGAGCGCATGCTCCCCGTCCGGCGTGGCGATCACCACGACGGAGGCGAACCGTGCCCAGGGGACGCGCTGCAGCGCGGCGGAGTCGGTATCGTCCCGCTCCGTCGCCGGCGCGCAGACGGTGAGCGGGCCGGCCGGCGGCTCGACCCCGGCTTCGTGGCAGAGCAGCGCCCCGATGATCGTCTCGGCCACCGGGATCGGCGCGGCATGGCGGCCCGCCGCCCGCATCACGGCAAGCCCGGCGGCAAGGCCGGCGCCGCCCGCCTCCTCCGGCAAGGCCGCCTGCGCGAGGCCGGTCCCGGCGAGGGTCCGCCACAGCCTCTCCGGCCATGCGCCTTCCGCAAGCGCCTGGCGCGCAGCCCCGCTCTCCGCCGCGAACAGGTCGTCGGCTGTCCGCTCGATCAGGCGCGCCGTCTCGTCTCTCACGGGACCCTCACCTGACGCCGAGGCCGCGCGCGATGATCGAGCGCAATATTTCGTTTGTGCCGCCCCGGAGCGTGAACGATGGCAGTCCCAGCACCGAGGCGCCGAGCGCGGACGCGAGCGAGGGCGCATTGGCGCTGCCGCCGGCGACGGGCTCGACCGGCACGGCGCGGCGCAGCGTGTCTGCGACCTCGAATTCGAAGCGCGTGCCCATGTCCTTCACCATCGCGGCCTCGACGTCGGGGAATGCACCCGCCTCCAGCTGGCCTGCGACGGCGAGCGACATGGCTCTCAGGGCATACAGCTCCGCCGCGAGTCGCCCGATGTCCCCGGCAATCCCCGGCTCGGGCTCGGGCCCCGCCGCTTCGACCAGCGCCGCGAACAGGAGGAAGGTGCTGAGGATGCGCTCCGGCCCGCTCCGCTCCAGCGCGAGCTCGCCCGTGACCTGGCGCCAGCCGTCGCCTTCCTCCCCGATCAGCCTGTCGGTCGGGATGACCACGTCCTCGAAGACGCACTCGTTGAAGTCGTGCTTGCCGGCGAGATTGACGATGGGGTTGACCTGCACGCCGTCGTTCTCGAGGTCGATGAGGAACTGGCTGAGCCCCTCGTGGCGGCTCTCGCCCGCCGGCCCCGTGCGGCAGAGCGCGATCATGTACTGCGAGCGATGGGCGTTGCTGGTCCACACCTTGGTGCCGTCGATGCGCCAGCCGCCGTCCGTCCGCTCGGCCCGGGTGCGGACCGAGGCGAGGTCGGAGCCGGAGTCGGGCTCGCTCATGCCGATGGCGAAGTAGCATTCGCCGGCCGCGATCCGGGGCAGAATTTCCCGGCGCTGCGCCTCGCTGCCGAAGCGCAGCAGCAGCGGGCCGCTCTGCCGGTCCGCGACCCAGTGGGCGTAGACCGGCGCGCCCGCCGCCAGCAGCTCCTCGATCACGACGTAGCGTTCCAGCGCCGAGCGCTCGCGCCCGCCGTAGCGCGCGGGCCAGCACATGCCGATCCAGCCGCGCGCGCCAAGCGCCCGGCTGAACGAGGCCGACCAGTCCGAGCCGAAGTCGGAATCCGGCCGCCAGCCCTCGGCCGCCTGCGATTCGGCGATGAAGGCGCGGACCTCGGCGCGCAGCGCGTCCGTGCCGGGCGGCATCGCCGGCGGCGGGAAGTCGAACCCTGTCACGGTGCGCGGTGCGCGGAGCCGCACGGGGACATACGACCGGCCGCGAGCGGAGTTTCTGGGACGAATCCGTCCGACTTTAATTGCAGAAAATTCCGAGACAAGCCGAGACAAGGCGAGACAAGGCGAGACAAAGTGAGACAAGGTGAGATACGGCGGCGCAGCCGGCGTCCGTCCCCGATCGGGTCGGAAACGGGAGCGCGATTCGCAGGCGCCAACCGTCCCTGAATGGGAAAACCGTTCATCCCGACTGCCGCGGCCCGCCGGCTCTTGCCCTGCATGATGGGATCATGCTGCGGATACCCCGCCCCGTGCACCGCACCATGGTCCGATGCGTCGAGCGAGCCAATTCGGTCGCCGCCGCCGGGCTGAAGACGGGAGCGATCAGCCGCCGAACGCCGCGCGGTAGCGCGCGAGCTTGGCCTGCCACGCCGCGTCCTCCCGAATCGCGCGGTTGACGATGGCCGGCGGCTCCTCGCCCCGCTTCAGCGCCCGGCAGGCCACGACGTCGCCCGCGCCGAGGCCGGCGAAGCACTGGTCGGTCCAGGCCAGCGCGTGTGGGGAGAACACCACGTTGTCGAGCTTGAGGATGGGTTCGGCCGGATCCGGCGGCTCGGGGTCGAGCACGTCGAGCCCGGCGCCGGCGATCCGCCCCTCCTGCAGCGCGGTTGTCAGCGCCTTCTGATCGACCGTGCCGCCCCGCGAGGTGTTCACCAGGTAGGCCGTGGGCTTCATCAGGCCGATGAGGCGGCCGTCCACGATGTGGTGGGTCTGGTCGCTCAGCGGGCAGTTGACGGTCAGGATGTCCGCCTCCCGGCAGAGCGTGTCGAGATCGACCATCTTCACGCCGAGCTCCGCCGCCACCGCCGGGTCGGCGTAGGGGTCGCAGGCGATGAAGTTCATGTCGAAGGGCTTGGCCATGCGGAACATCTCGGCTCCGATGTTGCCGATGCCGACCGAGCCCAGCGTCTTACCGACGAGGCCCACGCCCATGTGCCCGCTCCTCTTGGCGAAGCCGGGCGGGCCTTCGATGGTCAGCTGGTGCTTGATCAGGAGCTTGCCGGTGACGGCGAGGATCAGCGCGATGATGGCGACGGCCACCGGGCGGCGCACGCCGTCCGGCGTGATGACCAGCGCGATGCCGTTCTCCGTGCAGGCCGGCACGTCCACGCTGTCGTAGCCCACGCCGAAGCGCGCGACCAGGGCGAGGCGGCCGTCGTCCGGCACGCTGGAACGCTCGAAGCGCTGGGCCAGCAGGATGAGCGCGTCGTGGCCTGCGAGCTCGGACGCGTCCACCGGCCCCTCGGCGTTCTCCAGGTAGCGCCACTCGATGTCCGGGTCCTCGTCGAGCGGCGTGCGGTCGAACATGGGGAAGAGCGGCACGCCCTCCGCGTCGAGAAAGTCCGCGCTCAGCGCGATTCTGAACTTGTCGGCCATAACCTGTTGATCTCCCCTATCTCTTGGGCCGCCGCCGGCCCCGCTTGCACTGGGCGCGGAGACCCTCCGCGCCTTCGCGCATGGACTGCTGCAGCAGCCACACATCGCCCGAATAGCAGATGAAGTCGAAGCCTTCCCTGAAGAGCGCCGCGCCGGTCTCGACGTTCGGCACCAGCCGGCCGAGGGACTTGTTGTGCTTCTTCGCGGCGCGCACGACCCGCGCCACCGCAGCAACGAAGTCCGGATGGTCGAACTGGCCCGCGATGCCCATGGAGACCGAGAGGTCGAAGTGGCCGATCCAGAGCACGTCCACGTCGTCGATCGCCGCGATGTCGTCGGCGTTCTCCACGCCCTCGGCGGTCTCGATCAGGGCGACGAAGGTGCAGCGGTGGTTGGCGTCCCGCAGCTTCTTCTGCACGGGGCCCGGCGCGTAGCGGTCGTGCGCGATCTGCAGCGCGACGCCGCGCTCGCCGTCCGGCGCGTACTTGACGTAGCTCAGCAGCTCGCGCGCGACCCTCGCCGAGCCCACCATCGGCAGCATGATGCCCTCGGCCCCCATGTCCATGGCCCGCGCCGCGTGGTGATACTCGCGCGACGGCACGCGCACGATCGTCGGCATGTCGCCCGCCTGCATGTAGCGCAGCGTCTGCTTGATCGCGTCGAAGCCGAAGCCGGAATGCTCCATGTCGAGCAGCACGAACTCGCAGCCGGCGGCCTTCAGGATCTGCCCGATCCCCGGCGTGTTGAACTCCACGACGAAGGTGCCGACCTTGAGCCGGCCGTGGCGGCTCATCTCCTTGAGGGCGTGTTCTGCCATGTCCTCCAACCCTTTCTTCGATCCGTCGGAATTCCTTGCCTGTCAGGCGCCGATCTCGATACGCGCGACCGCGAACGGCGCGAGCGCGAGGCGGCTCGGGTCGCCCGGCTGGCCCGGCGACGCAGCGAAACCTGTCGGGTCCGTCACCGCGTCGACGAAGTTGCCCGAATCCAGCCGCCCGACGGTCGCCGTGCCGCCCGAGAGGCCCGAGACCGATACGGCCTGCGTCTGCGGCGTGAGGTTGGCGAGCCAGACCAGGGTGCCGTCCCCGTTCTCGTAGGCGAGGCCGAGCACGCGGGTCGCATCCGCGCTCGTCACGGTGCGAACGGCCGCCCCCTTCGCCGCCGCCAGCGCGGCGACGATGTGGTAGAGCGGCATCACCGCCGGCCCTTCCAGGTCGTCGAACCAGGGCTGCGGGTGCTCGGTCCTGCGATAGACCATGCCGAGCGCGCCGGAAGGCTGGCCGAGCGCCAGCGCCTCGATGCCGAGCGGCGCCACCCGCGCGGCATAGCCGAGGGTGAAGGCCGCCCCCAGCAGGGCGCGGTGGCGCGGGTCCTGCCGGTTGAAGGAGTAGCGCCCGTTGTCGGCGTTCTGGTGGACGTCCGGCCCATACGGGTTGAAGCGCATGCCGATGGCGCTCGGCGCGATGCGGTAGGGCTTGCCGCCGGCCCACGCCTTGGCCGAGGCGACGATGTCGGGGAGCGTCTGCAGCGTCTCCATCACCGAGCGGTCGTCCGGCTCGTGCACCACGGCACAGGTGGAATGGGTCAGAAAGTCGAAGAGCGCGGGCTCGGCGACATTGCGGTTCAGCTCGGTGAAGTTGGTGAAGACGCCGCCGCCGAGCCGCACGCCGGGGAAGGCCGCCCGCGCGGCGTCATAGACCTCGTCGAAGTCGGGGATGCCGAGGGCCGGGATCTTCTCCAGCGTGAACTTCAGCAGCCGCGCCTGCTCGGGCACGATGGCGTCAGGCTTGAGCCCGGCACGGCCCGCGATCTCGGCCGCCTCCGCCAGCTCGTCCAGCACCGGCCGCTCGCAGGGCACCGTGATCTCCAGCACGACCTCGGCGCCCAGGGCCTCGGCGAGGGTCCGGCCGGCAGCCAGCGCGTCCGCTGCGTGCTCGTCCCGCGGATCGCATTCGCAGACGAGGTGCCCGGGCCCCAGCGCCTTGAGCAGGTCGAGCCCGTGGCCCAGGTGCTCGCGTTCCAGGTTGGCGACGCCGAGCCCGATCTCGGGCATCTGCGTCCGGGTCTCGCCGCCGAGCGCGATCTCGATGGCAGCGTCGCCGCCCGCGCCCACGGAAGCGGACGCGGCGCGCCCCTCGAAGGTCAGCGTCGCGACCTGCCGCAGCCGCTCGCCCGCCGCCAGCGGGTAGGGATAGGGCAGCGCCAGCGGGCGGTAGTAGGTCTTGTAGGAGGCATCGGTCCAGTTGCGCTGGTCCTCCGTCTCCCACGGATCGGCGCCCTCGAACCGGCAAGTGAGCCAGACCCCCGGCGAGACCTGGTGGCGCATGGCGGAAATGTCGAAGAACGGCTGCAGCGGCATGATCAAGCCGGGGAAGGCGGTCTCCTCCACCGTGCCGTCGCTGTGGCTGATGCTGCAGGCCTCGCCCGCCACCCCCTCCACCGGATGCAGCGCGACGAAGCCCGTGCGGCTGGTCCTGAACTCGGTCTCCGGCTCGAACTCGACCGTGAAGACGAGGCTCCGCTCGTCGTCGGCCATGATGTCGGCGCGGTAGGCGAGCAAGCCGTCAGGCGAGGCGATGCGCGCGTCGTAGCCCACGCGAAAGCCGCCTGCACCCTCCTCGATCTCGAGGTTCGTGATCTCCGGCGCGTAGGTCTCCCAGCCCGAGCCGCGCACCACGAAGGCGAGCCCGCGCAAGGCTTCCGTGCCGCCGTAGCGGATCCAGCGAAGCTTGCCGGCGTCGAGCGAGGCCGTGAGCGCGCCTGCGGCGAGAGTCCGCGCTGCCGGGGCCTCCTGCTCCGTGCCGTAGAGCGTGAGCGCCTCGGATGGTGCCGTCGTCATGTCGCCTCCCCTGCCCCGGCCTCGTGCCGCCAGTTATAGCAGGGCGCGCGGCCGGCAACACCGGGCACTCAGGCGCCGACCTCCTCCCACCGGCCGCTCTCGCCGGAGCGCGCCAGCGCATCGAGCACCCGCATCATCCTGACCGACTCCTCCAGCGGGAAGGCCGGCGGCGCCTCGCCCCGCACGGCCGCGCAGAACGCCTCGGCCTGCAGCACGTACTGCTTCACCTTCGCCAGCCGCTCGACGTCCGCCTCGAACGGCTCCCAGATCGCGCCCGGCCCGAGGATCCTGATCTGGGCCTCGCGGGTCGGGGCCTGGGCGAAGGGGTCGGGCAGCTCGATCCGCCCCTCGGTGCCGTGGACCGCCATGTGCTGGTAGCCCGCCAGCATGGTGCCGCAGGTGAAGCTCAGGATGCCGGTGGGGAACTGCAGCACCGCGCTGGCCAGCACGTCCACGTCCCATTCCGGGTGGCGCTCGATGGCGGCGAAGACGCGCAGCGGCTCCGCCTCGAAGACGAAGCGCGAAGTGACCAGCGGGTAGACCCCAATGTCGAGCAGCCCGCCCCCGCCCATCTCCCGCTTGTTGCGGATGTTTTCGGCATCGTCCAGCCAGTAGCTGAACCAGCCCTGGATCGCCCGCAGCCGGCCGATCCGGCCTTCCCGCACAAGCTCCCGCACCCGCCGCCACTGCGGGTGGTGGATCACGACGTAGGCCTCCTGAACCTGCAGGCCGGTCTCGTCGCGGACCGGAATCAGGCTGGCTGCCTCCGCCGCATCCAGCGCAATCGGCTTCTCGCAGAGCACGTGCTTGCCGGCGCGCGCCGCCTTCTCGGTCCACGGCACGTGGAGGTGGTTGGGCAGCGGGTTGTAGACAACGTCGATCTCGGGATCGGCGAGCAGGGACTCGTAGTCGCCGTAGGCCCGGGGCAAGTCGAACTGCTCTGCCACGGCTTCCGCCCTGGCCTGCTCGCGGCTCGCGATGGCACAGACGCGCACGCCGGCCGCCTGCTGCAGCGCCGGGAGCATGTGCTCGATGGCGAAATTCGAGGCGCCGAGCACGCCCCAGTTGAGCGTCGTCATCCCATCCTCCCCCGCCCTTTCAGAGCCGCGCCATCCTGCGGGAACGCCAGTGCGGGCTCAAGGGCCCGGCCCCGGCTCACGCCGCGACGCGGCACACCGTCTCGTTACCGAAGCCGGTGATGACGCGGCGCCAGCCCGCGAGCGCGCGGTCGAGGTCGGGATTGCCGGTATCGACATGGAGCGTGCCATCGCCGAGCGACGCGAGTTTTTCGGGCGTGGCTGCGACGAGCAGGCGATCGAGGCCCACGGCCTTCACCACCCGTGCGCCGATCTGCTGGTTGCCGCGGCCCAGAAAATGCCCCTGGCCGCCGATGGGGGTGACGACGATGGCCCCGGTGGGAGCGCCGGCCAGCGCGCGCAGGATGTCGTCCTCGGCCACGTCGGCGGCCACCAGCGCCCCGTCCCGCACGAGGTCCACGCCGAGCAGGGTTTTTGGCAGCCCGAGCGCGTCGGCGACGGCGCGCGTGGTTGTGCCGGGCCCCAGGATGTAGAGCCGCCCTGCCTCCATCCGCCCGGTGATCTCGGCGGCGATGCCGGCGAGCGCCTCGCGGTCGCCGCTGACCCCGCCCGCCTTCACGCTCTGCGTCAGGTCGGGCGCGTGGGGGACGGGCAGGTAGCCGTAGAGCCGGGCCGAGACGGCGCCCGCACGAAACGCTTCCTCGTCGATGTCCATGACCTCGCGTGGCCGCGCCTCGATATCCCGGCTGAGCGCGCGGAGCGCGAGGTCGGCGGCGGCGCGGGGGCTCGTGGCATAGACCGCCGAGTGCATCTTCACGCCGGCCGGCACGCCGATCACGGGCACCCGGTCGCCCAACGCGGCCGCCATGTCGCGCGCGGTGCCGTCGCCGCCGGCGAAGAGGATCAGCCGGGCGCCGGCCTCCGCCATCGCCTCGGCCGCGGCGCGCGTGTCCGCCGCGCCGGTCTCGCCTTCGGCCGGAGCGCCGATGACGGTGGGCCCGAGACCCGCTTCGCGCGCGATCCCCTCACCCATCTCGCCGGGGGCGGAAAGAAGCTCCAAGCCGGGCCGCGCGGCCGCAAGCGCATCCAGCACGACCCTCGCCCGCCGGGCCGCCTGCGGCGCCGCGCCCCTGGCGCGGGCTTCGCTCAGGATGTCCGCCGTGTCCGTGCCCTTGAGCCCGACGCTGCCGCCCATCCCGGCGATGGGGTTGACGATGAGGCCGAGGGCCGGCCCCGCCATCGCGTGCCGCTCAGCCGTAGCCGCCGCCTCCGTGATCGCCGAGCCCGCGCTTGACGTTGGCCCAGTTCCCCCGTTTGCGGCGATAGGCGCGGGCGGTGAAGGCCCAACAGTCCGGGTCCGCCGTCACGTCGTCGTCGATGGCCTGGGTGGCGGCGCTGTGGGGGGACGCCTTCACGTGCTCTGGATCGCTGCGCGCCTCGTCTGCGATCCGCCGCAGCGCGTCGAGCACGTGGTCCATCTCCTCGATGGTGAGCGATTCGCCCGGCTCCAGCGTGAACGGCTGCGGCACCAGCATGGGCACGTGGCTCTCCATGTAGTGCTGCACGCCGAAGTCCACCATGCGGTTCATCACGTCGTGGCTGGCGACGCCGGTCTCCTCGTAGAGCGGCTCCCAGCTGTAGCGGACCTGCTCCAGCTTCGGGTACGTGTTCGCAGGCCAGGGGATGGACGTGCCCGCGATCTGCCGGATGTTGTGCAGCATGTAGTTATTGTTTAGCACGGCGGTCTCGGCAACGGCGCGCAGCCCCTCGGCACCCAGGCTGCGGACCCAGGCATAGGCCTTGAGCACCGCGTGCACGTTGCCGATGAAGGCGCGGATCTTCTCGATCCCGTCGCCCGGCTCGTAGTCGAGGCCGTAGCGCTCCCCGTCGAAGGTCACGAGGGGGCGCGGCAGGAAGCGCTCCAGGTGCTCCTTGACGCCGACCGCAGCGCAGCCCAGGCCGATGGCCCCGTGGGGCGCGGAGAAGGTCTTGTGCAGGTTGAACTGGCACATGTCGAAGCCGGTGTCGCCGGCGCGGACGATGCCGAGCAGCGGGTTGCCGTTGGCCTGGTCGTAGGCGCAGAGCCCGCCCGCCTCGTGCACGATGTCCACGAATTCGCGGATGTTCGGGTTGTATTGCCCGGTGTCCTCGGGGTTTGTCAGCATCAGGCCGGCGGTGCGCTCCGAGACTGCGGCTTTGAGCGCATCGACCTCCGCAAACCCCATCTCGCCCGGCATGAGCGTGATGACCTTGAAGCCCGCCACCGACGGCGTCGCCGCATCGGCCGGGTGGGAGAACGCGGTGGTAATGATCTCGTCCCGCTTGCCCCCGTCTCCGCGCGATTCGTGCCAGGCGCGGATCAGGCAGGCGTTGGTGTAGATGCCCTGCGCGCCGCTCGCCGGCTGGAAGGTGAATGCGTCCATGCCCGCGATGGCGCACATCATGCGGTTGAAGCGGTAGAGGATCTCCAGCGTGCCCTGCAGCGTCTCCGGATCCTGCAGGGGGTGGATGTCGGCGAAGCCCGGCATGCGGGCCACGTACTCGTGCACCTTCGGGCTGTATTTCATGGTGCAGGTGCCCATCATGTCGGCGGTCACGTCGAAGCCCATGGACATCTGCGAGAGCCGGAGGAAGTGCCGCAGCACCCGATGCTGGGGAAGCTGCGGCAGCGCCGGCGGCGTGGCGCGGCCGACCCCTTCGGGCAGCGCCGCGGCGACGTCGCCCACGGCATCGGCGATGGCGTCGTCGACCGCCGGCGGCAGCAGGCCGCGCCCCGCCTCTCCGCCGATCTCGTCGATCAGGGGCTCGTCCCAGCGTGCGGCGTGGAAGCCGCTTCCCGTGCGCTCGCTCATCGGATCGCCTCCCCGAGCGCGGAGATCAGTCTCTCGATGTCGGCCGCCCCGTGCATCTCGGTCACGCAATAGAGGGCGGACTGGCCGAGCGCAGGGAACTCGCCGCTCAGGTCCTTGCCGCCGTGAATCTCCGCCTCGAGCAGCGCCGCGTTGATGGCCGCGACCGTCTTGCCCGTGCCCGAGAAATCCACCACGAACTCTTTAAAGAATGGTTGCTCCAGGCGCGGCACGGAGATGCCGGGGAGCGCCGCGATCCGCTCCGCAGCGAAGCAGGCGCGCTGCATGATGCCCCGGCCGAGCTCGGCCATGCCGTCGGGGCCCATGAGCGAGAGATAGACCGCAGCGCCGATGCCCCAGATCCACTGGGTCGTGCCGGTGTAGTCGGTGGCGTCGTGGCGCGTGTCGTAGGAGGTGCGCTCCATGGTCGACCAGCCGAAGCCGAAGCCCTGGCGGTTCCCCCCGCCTGCCGGCGCGATGCTGAAGAGGATCGAGGGGTACTCGGCGACGAAGCGCGCCTCGTCCCGGCTTGCGATGAAGCCGCCGTTGCCGCCGCCGGCATACATGTGGATGCCGAGCGGCTGCAGGTCGCCGACGACGAGGTCCGCGCCGTAATCGGCAGGCGCCGCGAGCACGCCGAGCGAGATCGGGTCGACGCCCGCGATCAGCAGGGCGCCGGCCTCGTGGGCGATGTCGGCGATGGCCTGCGCCTGCGTCTCGATCGGGCCGAGGTAGCCGGGGCTCTCGATCACCACGGCGGCGATGTCGCCCGAGACCTTGGCCCGGAGGTCGGCGAGGTCCGTGCATCCCGTCGCGGGATCGCTGGCGACGGTCTCGATCGTGGCGAAGGGCTTGGTGAAGCCCTGCAGCTGCGAGCGCTTGTCGGCGCTCATAGTCTCCGGCACCAGCACGCCGCGCCGCCCGGTGATGCGGCAGGCCATCGTCGCGGCGCTGCCGGTCGCGGCGCCGGAGTCGTAGGTCGGCGTCGAGACCACCTCCATCCCCACCAGCTCTCCCATCAGGCTCTGGAACTCGAAGAGCGCCTGGTTCTTGCCGTGGTCGGAATAGGTGCCGCCGCCATAGGCCGTGAGCAACTCGCCGCGATGGACGATCTCGTCCACGATCGCCGGCACGTAGTGCTGCGCGCAGCCGGCGCCGCAGAAGTTGAGCCAGGTTCCGGTGCAGGGCTGGTTGCGGGCGACGATCTCCTCGAGATGCCGGCGCAGGTCATGCTCGCCGGGGAGCGCGGGCGGCAGGTCGAGCAGGCCGTTGACCTGGAGCGCCTCCGGGATCGCGGCGTAGAGGTCCGCAACGTCGCCCGCGCCGATCGCCTCCAGCAGCTTCCGCTTCGCTGCCGGCGCCGCGTTCGGCACGTAAGGATGAACAAAACCGTCGCCCATGATCGGCCTCCCCTCCGCTCCCGCTCCGGCCCAGTCTATCCCGCCGTCCGGAGCGCTCCAACGCCGGCCCCGCCCTCCTGGCGGCCGCTGGAGGCGCCCGCGCATCCGATCCATGAAGGGTTGACTCGATATTGTCGTCTGGGCGGTAATGCCGCCAACGAACGAGTCGCCGGTGGATCGGAAGGTCGATTGGCGGCGCGGGGCAGCGAGAACGAGCCTCGGCGAGGTGGGCTCTCGCGGCATCGGACTTCGAAGGGGAGGACTCATATGAGCATCAAGATCAACACGAGCAACTACGGGCAGCTTCCGCCCTCGATGAGCCGGCGGAGCTTCCTGAAGGGGACAGCAGCCGGAGCGGCGGGGCTCGCAGCCGCCGGCGCCATGGGCGGTATGCCCGCGCTGGCGCAGGACAAGGATCCGCTGATCTTCGGGTTCTGGCCGTGGGGCAGTGAGATCGTGACGTCGAACGCCGATCTCTTCATGGCCGAGCAGAACGAGAACGTCGAGCTGCAGCCGATCCCCGGCGACTACGCCGCGGTGCTGGAGACCAAGCTCGCCTCCGGCGCGCCGCTCGATATGTTCTATGCCCAGCGCGGCCAGGCTTCCCGCTGGCACGCCGCCGGCTGGATCAGGCCGATCGACGACATGCCCGGGCTGGAGCAGATCCGCAGCGAGATGATCCCCGGGCTCGATCAGGACACCTTCGCCTACAACGGCGACTATCTCGGCCTCACCTACTACAACGGCGGGCCGTTCTCCACCTTCCTCAACATGAAGCACCTGGGCGCATGGGGGTTCGAGGCGACCGACAACGTGAGCGACTATCCCCAGACCTGGGACGAAATCACGAAGATCGCCCAGGAAATGAAGGCCAAGGGGATCTGCGAGCAGCCGATCCTGCCTGCCTGGTACAACTCATGGACGGGCGTTCCCTGGGCGCTGATCGCGCAGTGCTTCTCGGAGGGCGAGCAGTTCGTCGATGCGGACCTGAACGCCACGTACGGCCCTGATACGCCGTTCACCAAGGTGCTCACCGACTGGAAGCAGTGGTGGGACGAGGACCTGGTCCCCAAGGGCGTGCTGACCACGCAGGAATCGACGATGATCGATCTGTGGGTCACCGGCGACCACGCCTTCCACTCGTACATGGACTACTGCCACTTCATCTACGGCGACCGGGCCAACAAGCAGATCGCCGAGTACAACCTGATGAACCCGGTGATGCCGGGCGCCACGCACGACACCGTGCTGGTGGGCCACGCGCTGCTCTGCACCGGCACGCACGAGCGCAGCGACGAAGACGTGCTGCGCGCGTGGGAGCTGATGAAGTTCTACGGCTGGCAGAATGGCGCGGGCGAGTACCACACCCACAAGCGCTGGGCGCTCAAGGCCAACCTGCCGATCCCCTACCAGTCCGTCTACGAGGACCCGGAGGTGAAGGCGGCGCTGCTGGCCTGGATGCACGCCGATCTGGGCGAGCATCAGCTCAACTGGCAGACCGAAGGGCGGGCAAGGTCCCTCGGCCCGCACGTGCTCAAGTCGCCCTGGCACCAGGAGTGGGACACCTACACCTTCGACATGATCGCCAACGACCTGCTCGTCTCCGGCGACGTGACGCCGAAGGAGGTGGCGGAGAAGACGCGCAAGCGCTGGGACAAGCTGCAGAAGAAGTACACCGAGGGCACGCGCAAGAACTTCTACATGGCCTGAGTGCAACGGGCCTGATTACGCCGGGCCGGCCTAGCCGTGCCCGGCGCAGAATGGGGAGGGGCGCATGGCGACCGTCACGCTTGAGAACATCACCAAGACCTTCGGTGAGACGCTCGCGGTCGACGATGTGTCCCTCCATATCGAGGATGGAGAGTTCGTCGTTCTTCTCGGCCCCTCTGGCTGCGGGAAGACGACGACTCTCAACATGATCGCGGGCCTGGAGAAGCCGACGGCAGGCCATATCTCCATCGGCGGCGAGCGCGTCGAGCACGTGCCGCCGGACAAGCGCGACATCGCGATGGTGTTCCAGAGCATCGCGCTCTACCCGCACATGACGGTCTATCAGAACATCTCCTTCCCGCTCCGCATGGCGCGCACGCCCAGGGCGGAAACCGACCGGCGCGTGCGCGGCGCCGCCGACCTGCTCAGGATCGGCGAGCTGCTGGACCGCAGGCCGCATCAGCTCTCCGGCGGCCAGCGCCAGCGCGTGGCCCTCGGCCGCTCGGTCGTGCGGGATCCTGCGGTGTTCCTCTTCGACGAGCCGCTGTCGAGCCTCGACGCCAAGCTCCGGGTCGACATGCGGGTGGAGGTCAAGAAGCTGCACGAGCGCCTCGGCGCCACGTTCGTCTACGTCACCCACGACCAGGTCGAGGCCATGACCATGGCCGACCGCGTGGCGGTGATGGACGGCGGCGTGGTGTTGCAGCTCGGCCCGCCGGACAACATCTACACCCGGCCCGACAACCTGATGGTCGCGGGCTTCCTCGGCAACCCGGGCATGAACTTCGTTTCGGGCCGCTTCGCCAACGGCGGCAGCGGCCTGCGCTTCGAAGGCGGCAACGTCGCTGTGGAGCTGTCGGCCGCGGCGTCTTCGGCCGGCGCCTCCGGCCAGGCGGTCACGCTCGGCATCCGGCCGGAGAGCGTCGAAGTAGGCGACGACCCGGCCCAGGGCGCGACCGTCCACGGCAACATCTTCGCCACCGAGCCGGTCGGCTCGGACCTCTTCCTCGACATACTGTTCGAGGACGAGGTGGGCGTGGACGAGGAATCACATCTCTTCAAGGTGCGGGCGCGGCCCGACCTCAAGGTGCGGGTGGGCGAGCGGATTCCTCTCTGCCTGCCGCACGCGAACATCTACCTCTTCGACGATGCCGGTCACCGGATTCACCCGGACTGACGCCGGCAGCGCGAGCGGGCGCGCATGACCGCGCTCCAGCGCGTCGCGGCCTGGCGCGGATCGGGCGGCCTGACCGATGCGCAGTTCGCGCTCGCCATCGTCATCGGCGTGCTGCTCTTCCATGTGGTCATCATCATCGTGCCGCTGGCCTACTCCTTCTGGCTCAGCCTGCACGAGACCAACGTCATCCTGCGCTCGAGCGAGTACGTCGGCTTCGACCTGTGGGCGGAGGCGCTGTTCGAGGAGGAGACCCAGTCGGCAACGCTGAAGAGCCTCTATTTCGCCGGCATCTCGGTGGTCCTCTCGCTCGTCCTCTCGCTCGGCATGGCGCTCGTCCTCAACCAGGAGTTCCCCGGCAGGGGCGTCCTGAGGGCGCTGATCCTGCTGCCGTGGGCCGTCTCCGAGGTCGTCACCGCCACCATGTGGACCGTGATGCTGGAGCCGTCCTGGGGCTTCTTCAACGGTGCGCTGGAGCCGCTCGGAATCGTGAGCCAGGGTCATGTCTGGCTCGACAAGGACTGGGCGCTGTTCTGGCTCGCGGTGGCCTTCACCTGGCACATCGCGCCGCTTGGCACCTTCTTCTTCCTCGCCGCGCTGCAGACGATTCCGCAGGACCTCTACAACGCCGCGCGGATCGACCGGGCAGGCGTCATCTCGCGCTTCTATCACGTCACGCTGCCGCACATCCGCTACGCCGTGCTGATCGTCCTCGTGGTGGTGACCGTCGAGGCCTTCCGGCAGTTCGATCTGGTGTTCGCCATGACCAGCGGCGGCCCTGGCACGACGACCCAGATCCTGCCGCTGCTCATCTTCCGCTACAATTTCCAGTTCTCGCAGTACGGGCTCGCGTCGGCCTCATCGTTCATCCTCATCATCATCGCGACCATCCTCGCGGTCGCCTACTTCGTGCTGATGACCCGGCGCACCAAGCAGAGCCGCGTGGCCGCGGCGCAGCGGCGGGCGGCAATCGAGGCCGAGTCTTCCTGAACGGCCCATGAGAAGGGAGATCAACCTCAAGCTGTTCGTGGCGCTCTCGGTGCTGTTCGTCATGCTGTGGACGATCGTTCCCTTCTTCTGGATGCTCTGGGCGTCGTTCATGACCGATTCGGAGCTCACCGAAGGCATCGTCCAGGGAATCGACGAGCCTACCCTCGAGAACTACAAGCGCATCTTCGGGCACGCCGACAAGGAGGCGATCTTCGGCGGCCAGACCAAGCTAATCGGCCAGGGCTTCCTCAACAGCCTGGTCGTGGCGCTGCCGGTCGCCATCATCGGCACCGCCATCGCGACGCTCGCGGGCTACGCCTTCGGGCGCTTCCACTTCCCGGCCAAGACCGGGCTGCTGTTCGGCCTGCTGCTGACCCGTGTGCTGCCGCCGGTCGCCATCCTGATCCCCTACTTCACGATGTTCAGGACCGTAGGCCTGGTGGGCGACCCGGGCGGGCTGATCCTGACCTACCTCACCGGCATCATCCCGCTGCTCTCCTGGGTGCTGATGGGCTATTTCGCGACGCTGCCGCTGGAGGTCGAGCGCGCGGCCCGCATCGACGGCTGCAGCCGCCTCAAGGTGCTCTGGTACGTCATCATCCCGATGGCGGCGCCGGGCATCAGCGCCGCCTTCATCATCGCCTTCCTCTTCGCCTGGAACGAGCTGCTGTTCGGCATCATCCTGGTGGGCGGCACCAAGTGGCAGACCCTCTCGCCGGCCCTGCTCGCAATCTCGCCGCTGACCGCCGTGGGCTACTCGCCGATCGCGCTCTTCTCGGCGGCGAGCGCGCTCTCCATCGCGCCCCCGCTGATCCTCGCACTGATCTTCCAGCGCTACATCACGCGCCTCAATATCGTCGATCCGGTCACCGTCCGCGACTAGCGGCGGGAGCGGCGCGGTGAGCCTCGTGCCTCGGCTTCGCGCCCGCTGGCGCTCGGCATCCGGTTACCAGCGGCTCACGATGCTGGTCATCGGCACCGCTCTCCTCGTCCTCATCTGGACCACCCTGCCCTTCATGCTGATGTTCTGGGCCTCGCTCATGACCCAGTCCGAATTGGTGAGCGGCGTTGCCCGCATCATCGAAGAACCCACGCTCGATCACTACGCGCGCATCCTGGGCCATGCCGACGAAGAGGCGATCTTCGGCGGGCAGACGAAGCAAATCGGTCTCGGCTTCCTCAACAGCATGATCGTCTCGCTGCCGGCAGCCTTCATGGCGACGGTGATCGCGACGCTCGCCGGCTACGCCTTCGGGCGCTTCACCTTCCCCGGCCAGATGGGGCTGCTCTTCGCGCTCCTCTTCACCCGGGTGCTGCCGCCGATCGCCGTGCTCATCCCCTACTACTCCTTCTTCCAGGCGGTCGGGCTGATCGGCAGCCCGGTCGGGCTGTTCCTGACCTATCTCACCGGCATCACGCCGCTGCTCTCGTGGATCCTCATGGGCTATTTCGCGACGCTGCCGATCGAGGTCGAGCGCGCCGCGCGGATGGACGGCTGCAGCCGGCTCCAGGTGCTCTGGCACGTGATCGTGCCGATGGCGATGCCCGGCATCAGCGCGGCCTTCATCATCGCCTTCCTGTTCTGCTGGAACGAGCTGCTCTTCGGCATCATCCTGGTCGGCGGCACCGGCGGGCAGACGCTCTCGCCGGCTCTGCTCGCGATCTCGCCACTCGGCGCCGTCGGAGCCACGCCCATGGTCCTCTTCGCCGCGGCGAGCACGCTATCCATCGCCCCGCCGCTGCTGCTCGCGCTGATCTTCCAGCGCTTCATCACCCGCCTCAACATCGTCGATCCCATCACCACGCGGGACGTCTGACGCGCCGGTCCGCGTTGCGCCGAGACGCTTTGACTGGCCGGGACCGCCGGTGCAGTGTTTCGCGCCGGCGGCAACGGGGAGCGAGCCATGGCGATCACCATCAACTGCGACATCGGCGAGGGCTACGGCCTCTACACCTTCGGTAACGACGAGCGGATCATGCCGTTCATCAGCATCGCCAATGTCGCCTGCGGCTTTCACGCCTCCGATCCGTCGGTCATGCACGCGACCGTCCGCCTCGCGCTGGAGCATGGCGTCAAGGTCGGCGCGCACCCCTCCCTGCCCGACCGCCAAGGTTTCGGCCGCCGCGAGATGAAGATGGAGCGCGAGGAGCTGCGCGACCTGCTGATCTACCAGGTCGGCGCGCTCAAGGGCTTCCTGGAGGCGGCTGGCGCGCCGCTGAACCACATCAAGCCCCACGGCGCGCTCTTCGGCATGACGTCCAGGTACGAGCATTGCGCCGAGGCGGCGGCGGACGCGGCGGAGGTCTTCGGCGTGCCGCTGATCGGCCAGGCCGGCACGATGCACGACACCGTCTATTCCCGGCGCGGCCTGCCCTGGTGGCCCGAGTTCTACGCCGACCTGGAATACGACCGCGAGTGCAACCTCATCATCACGCGCGAGCACGAGCCCTACGAGCCGGAGGCGGCGGCCAGACGCACGCTCCGCGCGATCGAGGACGGCAGGGTGACGTCGGTGGAAGGCGTGGACGTGCCCATCCGGGTCGAGACCGTGTGCATCCATTCCGACACGCCGGGAATCGACGCGGTCGCGCCGGTGCTGCGCCAGGCCCTTAGCCCCCACATGGCGTGATCGCCTGTCCGGCCCCGGCGGCCCTGCCCCGGAGAGCGCCCTACCCGGCTCCGTCGATGACCGCGAGCGCCGCCTCGACGCCCGCGCCCACGTCGGCCTTGCCGCCCAGCGCCGCGATGGCGCCGCCGAGCGCGCTGACGGCGACGACGGCGTAGATCGGCCGGGCCACCGGCCCCATGTGGCCGATGCGGACCAGCTTGCCCATGAGCGAACCGCGGCCCGCCGAGAACACCACCCCGTAGCGCCCGCGCGCCTCCCGCCGGATCGCTTCGTCCTCGAGCCCTTCCGGCACCCGCACCGTGGTCGCGGTATCGGCGCAGATGGCATCGCGCGCCGGCCAGAGATCGAGGCCGAGCGCACGGACGCCGGCGCGGCAGGCCCGCGCCGTCAGCGCGTGGCGCGCCCACACCGCCTCCGGCCCTTCGTCGAGGTAGTTCTGTACGGCAGCGTCCAGCGCATGGACCTCGGAGACGGACGGCGTGAAGGGGAACAGCACGTCCGAGCGCCAGGCGTCGCGCCAGTCCTTGAGGCTGAGCACGGAGGCCGTGGGCGCGGCAGGGTTGGCGTCGATCTTCGCCCAGGCGCGCTCGCTGACGTGGACGATGGAGATGCCGGTGCTCCCGCCCAGGCACTTGCTGGGGCTGGTCACGAAGATGTCGGCGTTCACGTCCTCCGGGTGGATGTCCATTCCGCCGAAGGAGGAAACCGCGTCCACGATAGTGAGCACGTCGCGCTCCCGGCACAGCGCCCCGATCTCGCGCACCGGGTTGACGGTGCCGGATGGCGTGTCGTGGTGGCAGACGGAGAGGATGCGGATGTCGGGCCGGGCCGCCAGCATCTCGCCGACCGCCTCGGAATCGATGGCGTCGTCGTAGGGCACCTCGATCTCGAGCAGCTCCCGGCAATGGCGCGCGGCCCAGAAGCCGAACCCCTTGCCGTACTCGCCGGAGGCCAGGTTCAGCACCACGTCGTCGCCGCCGATCAGGGCGGCGGCCGCGGCTTGCCCAATCTCACCAATGTAGCCGGTGAATCTCACCCAAAGTAGCCGGCCAGTCTCACCCAAAGTAGCCACTGAATCTCAGGCAAAGTAGCCACCCCGGAGCGAAGCGACGCGGTTACGTTG